>ENA-OYYQ01000002-OYYQ01000002.1-human-gut-metagenome-genome-assembly--contig:-NODE-2-length-189198-cov-30.458653_pt1 | contig 189198 bp, 201 predicted proteins | sample MGYA00243252_ERZ653455 | MGnify/ENA primary metagenome ERZ653455 (study PRJEB26926, sample SAMN06164940) | human gut metagenome | biome: ENVO:00009003; feature: ENVO:2100002; material: ENVO:00002003...
ATAAGAGGAATGCTCAAGAGGTTGCTTTGGCTTCTATTCAGCAATATGCTAAGCTAGTCTCAGAAGGTAACTCATATCAGGGTTATAGAGTATGGGATAGTGCATGTGGTGGAAATAGAGCTAAAGGATATAAACCACTGTGGGTGGTTGATGTTGACTCCAAAGACCCCGAATATTTAAAGACAATTATTACACTAGTCAATGAATGTAGAGGTGTTGAGGAGAACAAAGTAAGGTATCAAATTCCTACACTACATGGTTATCATCTAATAACTATTGGATTTGATGTTCAGCAGTTTAACCAAAAGCTAGCTATTAAGAACATGGACCCGATTGATATTCAGAAAGATAATCCAACTCTGTTGTATTATGCAACTGTTTAAGGCTTAGAAATAAGTACTGTATTAGATTACTCGTTAGGATTTATAAAAGCAAAACACAATGAGTAATTTACCATTAGGAGCAGAGAATGACCCCTTCGCTCCGTATAACGTTCAAGAAGAGACGTTTAAATTCGACTTAGGTGTTAAAGGTATAGCATGGTATGAATACTATGGCTATTTAGACATTGATGAAGCTAGAGAGGCTATTAAACAGCGTCTTATTGCAGCTTTATCACAGCTTGGAGATATTGATATTAATGATGTAGACATAGCTATATATTAATGATATATTTAGTAACCAAGCAACAGTCTCTCTGGGCATCTGATAGATATAAAGTCATCAGTGCCGAGGAGGCTTTAGAATTATTAGCACCTCTCAATGTAGTAGAGCTGGATACTGAAACTGTGGGTTTAGACCCATATACTAAGGAACTATTAACTGTTCAACTTGGTTGTGCAGACTTTCAAGTAGTTATTGATTGTACATCTGTGGACATACACCTATTTAAGGAGTATATGGAGAACCCTCAAAGGATATTCTTAGGTTGGAATATTAAGTTTGACTTGAAATTCCTATATCATCAAAGAATCATTCCTATGAGAGTCTATGATGGTTATTTAGCTGAGAAGTTACTTTGGCTAGGTTATCCAGCAGGTATGCATGAGATGAGTTTGAAAGCTGCTAGTATCAATTATCTAGGAGTAGATATGGATAAGTCTGTACGAGGTAAGATTATACAGACTGGATTAACAGAAGATGTTATTGTGTATGCTGCAGGAGACGTTTCCTATCTGGGAAGGATTAGGGACAAACAGCTTATCGAACTAGAGAAGAAAGGTCTGTTAAAGGCTATTGATTTCGAGAATGAGTTTGTTAAGTGCCTAGCATATATAGAATATTGTGGGGCTAAGTTAGACATTGATAAGTGGAAAATCAAAATGACTACTGACCTTAATAACCTTGAGAGATATGAAGCAGAACTAAATGATTGGGTAGAGCGTTATTGCACAGAATACGGTGATAAGGGCTATACTATCAATCAAGTTATCCATATTGATAAATGGTATAAGTCTGAGGATGTACTCAAAGAAGAGAGAGCTAAGTTACCTCTAAATGCTGTTAGAGCACCAGAGTTTGATTCTACTGGAGCAAGTCATGACAGTGAGGCTTATGTTATTAAACAAACTGGTAACTACTGTTCTGTTAATATGCAAGGTGATTTGTTTAGTGGTTTTGATACTAAGCCAAGATGTCATATAAACTGGACTAGTTCCCAACAAGTAATCCCATTATTTGAAGAATTGGGATTGAATCTAAGAGTATTGGATAAGAAGACCAAGCATTATAAGAAGTCTGTGGATATTAAAGTGGTAGAACCACAAGCATCTAAGAGTCCTCTAATTCCAATATATATAAAGTATAAGAAAGCTGCTATCATTGTTAATACCTTTGGTCAAAAGTTCTTAAACTTGATAAATCCTGTAACTGGTAGAATCCATGCTAATTTCAACCAGTTAGGAACTGATACTGGTAGGTTAAGTTCAACAGAACCTAATCTTCAGAATCTACCACATGACGCTCAAACTAGAGCCTGCTTTGTTTCCGATAAAGGTAACAGGTGGATTTCAGCTGACTATAGTGGTCAAGAGTCATATCTAATGGCATCTATGGCTAACGATGAAGCTATGTTGGAAGAGCTAACTAATGGTAGTGGTGACTTACATAGTCTAACCGCCAAGATGGTGTTCCAACAAATTCCAAGGGATATGCCCCTAAAGGATATTAAGAAGAACTTTAAAGACCTAAGGCAGGAAGCTAAAGGTTATGAGTTCTGTTTCAATTATGGTGGTCAAGACAGTACCTTAATAAGGAATTATGGTCTTGATGCCAAGAGAGCTAAAGAAATCTATGAGAACTATATGTCAGGTTTTGCTGGCTTGAAGAGGTATCAGGATTTCCGTAGAGTAGATGTTATGCGTAAAGGTTATATCTTATTAAGTAAGATAACTGGGCATAAGGCATATATCTATGACTATGATGAACTTAAAAGACAGATGGATAAGCAAGAAGACCCTGAGTTCTGGGCATATTATAGAGAAATGAAGCAGGAAGACCCTGACTGTGACACTGTACAAGGTGTTAGACGTTTAGCAAGACGTAAAGCAGAGTCTGAGAAGCAGTCTATTAATTATCCTATTCAGGCTGCTGGTGCATTATGTTTTAAGTTAGCATCTATAAAACTATTCAACTGGTTGTTGAAGAATGGTTTGTTATTCAAGGTTAAATATTGTATTCCAGTACATGATGAAATTAATCTTGAAGCCCCAGACGAGATTGCTCAAGAAGTTGCAGATATATTAGTTAAGTGCATGGTAAGTGCAGGTAAACCATTCTGTACAAGAGCACATTTAGGTGCTGATGTAGAGGTTGGTGACCATTGGATTCATTAATATGGCTAAATATATAGACTTAAGTTCAGTAGTTGACGTAGAACCTGAAGTATGTGAGGTACTTCCTCTTATTGAAGATGATGACCTTCAATATGAATTTTGGCAGAGATTAGATGAAGGATTCTTTAAAGACTTTCTTTGTAATCACTGTAATAAGAATGACCTCAGTATAATGAAGGAAATTCTCGACGAGATAATAGAAGATTCTAAGGATGCAGACTGAGATTGAGAGAAAGTTCATAACCACTAGCAGCTTGTTTAAGGAGCAGGCTGTTAGGGTTATGAATATACAGCAAGGATACATAGGGACTACAAGTAAAGGAGAAGCTAGAGTATCCATAAGGGATGAGAAAGCATGGATTATAGTCAAATCTAATGAAAGACTGTCAAGGTTGGAGTACGAAATTCCTATTCCTAAGAAGGATGCAGAAGAATTACTTAAAAGAACCTGTGGTAGGATTATTCATAAAACTCGTTATATCATTCCAGCAACATCTGGTATGTTGAAATGGGAAGTAGACGAGTTTCATGGAGAGGATGAAGGCTTAATAATTGCTGAGATAGAGTTACCATCAGAGGATACACAGTTTGATAAACCTCAATGGTTAGGTAAAGAAGTAACACAAGATACTACTTATTATAACTCTACACTCTCTAAGACATCCTGGAAAGCTATTCAGAAGTCATATGCTGAAGCTAAAGCCTGGGATGATTGGAGAGATTCATTAGTAAAAGGATGAAGTATAGGAAGAAACCAGTTATCATTGAAGCTATACAGTTTGAAGATAATTCAGACCGTATTATAGAAATTCATGAGTTTATGGGAGGTGATACTATAAGAGTAAACTACGAAGATAAGGATAATCCTTATCTGAAGATTGAGACTCTTGAAGGTATAATGAAAGCCTCTGTTGGAGATTATATCATTAAAGGAGTGAATGGGGAGTTCTATCCTTGCAAGCCAGATATATTTGAGAAAACTTATGAAAGAGTGATTGATGAGGCTGATTAAACCATCATTTGAAATAATTGAACAAAAGCCTGGAGTAGATGGGCTGTTACAACATATAGAAAGATGTGGTAGAACTTGTTATAAGTCAGAAGACAAAATAACAGAAGATAGTGCAGAGAAATTTGTCAATATGCTTGTAAATCGTGGTCATACTGCGATGGTTGAACATGGTACAGTATATTTGAAGTATGATATTATCGAGCATGGTTCTATGAACCTTCCCAATAAATATCATTTCAATAAGTATTCTGTAGTGACTGTTGGTAATGAACCCCTACATGGATATGAGACTCCAGAATATAAAGAGAAGTTCGATGGACATACATATGCCTACATAACCACTAACTATAGAGTACTACTTCAAAACGATTGGCTTGATGACCTTAAATATCAATGTGAGCCTTCAGAGCATCACGTTAAACGTGTTACTGTTAAGTTTGTATGTGATAGAGGAGTTAGTCATGAGTTTGTAAGGCATAGAGTATTCTCCTTTGCACAGGAAAGTACCCGCTATTGTAATTATTCTAAGGATAAGTTTGGTAAGGAATGTACATTTATTATTCCTACATGGTTTGACAAGTATATGAATGATGATTACTCAGATTACCACACCTTGGACTGGCAAGCTGGGTTAGATTCCTCCTGTGCTGAAACAAACTGGTTATATGCTATGCTCTTCGCTGAGAAGAGTTACTTTAGTAGTTTAGAGAATGGCATGATTGCTCAACAGGCTAGAGCTATACTTCCTAACAGCTTAAAGACCGAGTTAATTATGACTGGCACTATTAAACAATGGGAAGGGTTCTTCAAGTTGAGAGATGCTAAGGATGCTCACCCTCAAGCAAGAGAGTTGGCACAACCACTGCATGAAGAATTTATTAAGAGGGGCTATATAAAATGATAGTAAGAGTGTTAGTAGAGTACGTAGACCCTATGGATAATTCACTCCCACCTCAAATTTATATTAGGGAATGGAAAAGTGTAGAAGTTATTCCTATGGAATGGTACAAAATACTTTCTAATCCTCATGGATATAGGTACTATAGAATATGACCGCAAATGAATACTTTGGTGACTGGATTGATGTTATTGACAAAGAGGAACTACGTAAAGTGGTAACTTGGGTTAATAAGGTCAATTCAGCTGACCTATGTCCTTCTCCTAAGAACATCTTTAGAGCATTTAGGGCTTGCTCATTTAAAGACTGCAAGGTGGTCTTTCTTGGGCAAGACCCTTACCCTCAAAGAGGAGTAGCTACTGGAATACTGTTTGGTAATTCAGAGGATACTTCTGAGGAGTATCTATCTCCTTCACTTAAAGTAGTTAAAGAGGCGGCTATTAATTATGAAATTCCCCATAACCTTATAGAGTTTGACAATACGTTAGAGTCTTGGGCTGAGCAGGGAATATTAATGATTAATACAGCCCTTACTTGTGAGGTAGGCAGAGTTGGAGCACACTTTGACATATGGAAACCATTTGTATCTAAGTTGATTCACAACATGAGCTATAAAGATGGAGGTATGATTTATGTTTTATTTGGTAGCCAGGCTGGGTTATTTAAGAATGATATAGTGAATAGCTTAAAGACAATCGAAGTATATCATCCAGCATATTATGCTAGGACTGGTAAGAAGATGCCTAGTAGTGTATTTACTGACATCAATCAGGCGTTGAAGCAGCAGTATAACTATCAAATAGAATTTTATAAGGAGACGGAATATGGAACGTGCTAATAGAAAATCAGTAAATGATAATTTACGCAAGTATGACCATTTAGCTAAGAAGGATGACTTTATTGAAGTTACTGAATGGACTAATGGTGAAGGTTGGGATATTACTATAAATGATAAGGTAATCCCACTAACTCGTGGTGAATTGGATGCTATTGATTATCTAACTAAAGGTTTAGATTATGATAACGATTAATAATTGTAAAAGATGAAAGAACAGAAGTTTGAATTTAGTGCTAAGAACACTTTCTTTACCTCTGACACTCACTTTGGTCATGCTAATATCATAAGATTGTGCAATAGACCATTTAAGGATGTTGAGGAAATGAATGAAAAGTTAGTTGAGAACTGGAATAGAGTAGTCCCAGAGGATGGTACAGTCTTCCACTTAGGAGATTTTGCCTTTGGTGGAAGTGCTCTATGGAACAGCATCATCCCTCGTCTGAATGGACAAATCTACTTGATTATAGGTAATCATGATAGAAAGAATCTAAGACAGGGTTATATGGATAAGTTTGTTGGGGTGTTACCACAAATGCAAATCCAGATAGAGAAGAGAAGTATCTATTTGAATCATTACCCATTCCTGTGTTATGGAGGTTCATATCGTAACGATGCTGATGCTGTATGGCAGTTATTCGGTCATGTTCATTCTGGTCCAACTAGTTCTGGATTGGATTGTGATAGGTTGGTTCATCTATTCCCTTATCAATATGATGTAGGTGTAGATAACAACAACTATACTCCAATTTCTTGGACTGAGGTAAAGGAGAAGATTCAGCACCAAATAGATGAAGGAGTAGAGAAATCTGTTAAGGAACATACCATTCCTGACGAAGTGTATAAACTAAGTGACTAAAATATCTTTAGAAATTGACGGACGAGTATTCTCTATGGAGTTGCCTTATAATGATGCAACTGCTGAGGAGCTAATTAAAGGATTCTGTACTCTAATGCATGGACAAACGTTTCTTATTTGCACCATCAAAGATGCCTTAAGAGATGCTGCTCAGGACTATAGAGAGGACATAGAATTAGGTTATGAACCCGAATACTCTAAGGAAGATTAAAAGGTTAGAAGCTGGTGAATCATTCATTACCAGTGAACCAGGTAACTCAATGCTTCCATTATATAAAAGTAATGAGAAGCATTTGGTTACTCCTATTAAATGGGAAGATTGTAAAGTGGGTGATGTAGTATTCTGTAAAGTAAGAGGTTCATGTGTAACTCATAAAGTCTATGCAGTAGACAACGAGAAAGGTTGCTTAATAGGCAACAATAAGGGACACATGAATGGCTGGACTAAGAATGTCTATGGACTTGCCCACAAAATTGACCAATCACTAAAGACAAAGAGAGTTTGAAAATTTGTGTAACATCTGACTTGCATGGTATTCTACCTAAAATAGAAGAACCTTGTGAAGTAGTATTGATATGTGGAGACATCATGCCACTGCGTATGCAGAGGAATATTCCTCAAAGTGAAAAGTGGTTAAAGACTACATTTGCTGAGTGGGTTAATAATCTCCCTTGTGAATCAGTTATCATGGTAGGAGGTAATCATGATTTTGCCTTAGCTAATATGTATAGGCAACCTCTAAAGATTAACTCAATATTGAGTAATCCTACTAATGGTAAACTTGAATTATTAGATAATGAAGCAACATCTGTTATTAGTAAGGATGGTAAGGTATATGATGTATGGGGAACACCATACTGCAAAATCTTTGGTAACTGGGCATATATGTATGAGCCAGAGACATTGATTAAAGCATATGAATCTATGCCCCAGTATTGTGATATTGTTATATCTCACGATGCACCCAAATTGTGTGGGCTTGGTGTTATTCACCAAAGGTTTGACAGGGAGGATGCAGGTAATCCTTGGTTAGCTGATGAGATGCTTCGTAAACATCCTAGATATACATTCTGTGGACATATTCATAGTGGTGAGCATACACTGCAAACCTTTGATGATATGAAAATGGCTAATGTATCTTTAGTAGATGAAACTTACACTGAAACTTTTAAACCTTTATACCTCGATGTCGAATAATAAAGTTGTAGTACAAGGAGGAGTTGGATTCCCTGGATTGTTGTTTATAGTACTGTTAGTTTGTAAACTATTTGGTGCTAACATAACATGGTTCTGGGTATTTGCTCCATTATGGATTCCTCTTGCATTAGTGGCAGGATTCTTCTTAGTATCAATCCTAATAGCAATATTCGTAGCATGGAAAAGAAAATTACTCTAGTAGTTGTGGACTTCCAGTATGACTTCTGTCTACTGGGAGCACCACTCTACGTTCCTGGGTCCGATAGGGCTTTGTGGAACATTTCTCATTTGATTGAGAACAAGAAAATTGGTGAGGTGATATTCACTGCCGATTGGCATCCAGCTAACCACTGTTCCTTTAAAAGGAATGGTGGTGAGTGGAACGACCACTGTGTGCAGTTCTCTAAAGGTGCAGCTATACACGACTTACTGTTATATGGTTGTATCGGTTCTGGAGTACCCTATAGAGTACTTATTAAGGGTGAACTACCTAGTTCAGAAGAATATGGAGTTAAGGTTGCTCCTGCTACTGCCAAGGTTAAATATGATACTATTTATAGTAATTCTATAGGTATAGATGTTGACCCAGAGAATCAGATAGTAGTATGCGGATTGGCAGGTGATTACTGTGTTCTTGAAACTCTAAAGAACCTGGAGCCAATTAAACCTATGGTATATCTTGACGGCATAGCATCTCTAGACGGTGGTATAAAACTAAACAACTATATTGAAAGTAATAATACAAGATTATTTGAACTATGATTGTAAAATCAATTCTTGATACGGACTTGTATAAGTTTACAACTTCGTATGCTTACATGAAACTGTTCCCTCATGCAATAGGAACGTTTGAGTTCTTTGACAGGGACAACACTGAATATACAGAAGAGTTTGTACAACAACTAAGAATGGAAATAGTATATTTCTGTTCCTTGCATTTAACCCAAGAAGAACAGGACTATATGACAACTCATTGTCGTTTTATTCCTCCCATGTATTGGGAATGGCTGAGTGGAATTAAACTTAGCTCTGGTAAGGTATCTATATGGCTTGATGAAGATAAACATCTTCACATTACAGCTAAGGACTATCTTTACAGAGTAACTCTGTATGAAGTGCCTATCTTGGCTATTGTATCAGAACTCAGAAACAGAATGTTGAATAATACTATTAACATGACAGATGTTCTTATTAGATTAGAACCTAAGATTGTTCTTTCTAATCAGAATCAGATGCACTTCTCTGAGTTCGGAACCCGCAGACGTTATTCATATAATGTCCAGGAAGCTATAGTAAAGAGTCTAAAGGATAGTGCAACATACTGTACTGGTACTTCTAACTGCTATCTAGCTATGAAATATGATATGCCTATGATAGGAACTCATCCCCACGAATGGTTCATGTTTCATGGTGCTATGTATGGCTACAAACAAGCCAACTATATGGCATTGGAAGACTGGGTTGAGGTATATGATGGTGACTTGGGTATTGCATTGAGTGATACTTATACTTCTGCTGTATTCTTTAAGAATCTGTCTCGTAAACAGGCTAAGCTGTTTGATGGTGTACGTCAAGATAGTGGAGATGAATTTAAGTTTGTAACAAGTGCTATTGCACGTTATAAAGAACTTGGAATTGACCCTACCACTAAGACAATCATCTTTAGCAATGCTCTTACGTTCGAGAAGGCTCTTGAAATCCGAGAATATTGTAGAGGGCGTATCCGTTGTGCATTTGGTATTGGAACCAACCTCACTAATGATACTGGACATAAACCATCCAATATTGTTATGAAGTTGACTTCCTGCCAGATGAATAAGAATCAACCTGTATTTAACTGTGTGAAGCTATCTGATGATTTGGGAAAACATACTGGTCAAGAACAAGAAGTAGAACACTGTTTGAACGAACTATGTATTTAAACATAAAAATTAAAGAGGATTTCCGCACCCTTAAAGCCAATCAAGAATATAACTTTGACTTCTCTGAGAAGGGATGGCATCTTATTGTTGGTGATAATGGGTGTGGTAAGTCCACATTGTTAAACACTGTCAGGAGTTTTAAGTGTGATAACGTAGACGATAGAACCTGTTCAGATTATGACATGAAGCTAATGTATGGGAGTATTAATTCTTTCAAAGATAAAGTTGAAATTGATACTGACTTTGAGAAGTTTTATTTTATTAGCTCAGAGTTCGATGACCCTCGTGCGTTAGATAACTGTGCAAGTGCAGAAGCATTAATCAAACATGGTGGATTTGCTACTAAAAATCTATCTAACGGACAAAGGCATCTCAGTACATTAGCCCGCTGGATAGAAGAGAATAAAAAGGAATGGGATGAAAAGACACTACTTGTATTTGATGAGGCAGACAGAGGGTTTGGACTCAAATATCAAGCTGGGATGGTCAGAATGTTTGATAACTTCTTTAAGAAGTATAAGGCTAAGTCTTTAGCTGTCTCACATTATTCCCTTCCTATATTATTAACAGATAAGGTGTATTGGTTTGAGAAAAGGAGATTCGTTCCATCTGACCTCTACATATTATTTGAAACTGGTTATATGTTTGAAACTCCTAAATTAATAGGCGAGAAAGATGAGTAAATTAAATTATGAGCATGTCTTCAACACTCTTGTTGAGGAGACAGCTAAATACATTACCAAGAACAACCTTAAGGCAATGGTACTTGGCATCAGTGGGGGAATTGATTCCACTGTTGTTGCTGCCATTTGCCATGAGGTTAGTAAGAAGACTGGTATTCCTCTAATAGGAAGAAGTCTTCCCATTAAGAATAAGAGTGATGAATTTGATGTATCCGAATTAGTTGGGCAGGTTTTCTGTGATGATTTCAAGGTTGTAAATCTTCTCAACATGTACCAGCATGTAAATCAGTCTGTATATGATGGTGAGGGTACTCTTGGCACACCTATCTCTAAAGGCAACATTCAAGCTAGGCTGAGAATGATATATCTGTACAACCTTGCTTCAATTCATAGAGGATTAGTAATGAGTACAGATAATCAAACTGAATATCAGCTTGGATTCTGGACTATTCATGGTGATGTGGGTGACTTTGACCCAATTCAAGGTCTATGGAAGACTGAAGTGTACGAATTAGCTAAGTGGCTAATAGGGTATTACTATGGGTGTGGGATAAAGAAAGAAGTGGATGCAGATGGCGCTAGGAAGATTTGTGATATGTGTGAGGCTATTAAAAAGTCAATGTCTCTTACTCCTACTGATGGTTTAGGTATCAGTAATAGTGACTTAGACCAGATAGGTGCTAAGAGTTATTATGACGTTGATAGAGTATTACAGACTCTTACTTGTAAGGCTTCTCCAGAGAATGATAAACTACAAGACGAATTAACTACGGAACTTGGTCCAGATGTTGTAGGTAAGATTACTGGACGACGCTTCAAATCTAGGTTCAAGAGATTAGTTAGTCCTATCATAGTGCCAAGGGAAATGTATGATTGACTTCTTAGAGCTAATCCTAGAATTAGTAAATGTTAAATCACGTAATGAGCTAGTAGCTCTGCTTGTTATAGGCGGAGTACTAGCCATTATCTATTATTTGTTTCTTGTATGAAATTATATTATTTATTTTTGTTGGTAATGTTCTTCCTCTTTAATAGCTGTGTAGAACAAACTCCGAGAACTAAGTCAGTTGCCCCTATATCAGTTAGGGATACTACTAAGAGGACGAGTAGAAGCCATTTGTGGAACTCTAATACATCAACCTACAAGAAGACCAAATCCTCATACACTCCGTCTAAGAAAACGTACAAGAGGAAATCTTCTTACAAATCAAGAAGTAGGAGGCATAGGAGATGATAGGAATATTCTTTGGGTCTTTTGACCCTCCACATATTGGTCATGTTAATATTGTCACAGCTGCACTTAATTCTAGTATTGTTGACAAGGTTATAGTAGTTCCAGCGTATAAGAGTGTTTGGAAGAACACAGAAACTAAATGGGAGTATAGACTTACTATGGCTAAGGAAACCTTTGACAATATCCCTGGAGTAGTTGTGGATGGTATTGAATATCGTATCGCTAATGGAGAACCATTACCTACTTATAAGACTATTGAGGCATTAAAAGAGATTTATGGTGAGTTTATCATTGTAACATCTGCTGAGACTTATAAGGAGATTCCAAGATGGCAGTATGGTGAAGACATATTAAAGGATAATAAGTTCTTAGTAGTCGATGTAGCACACTTTAACAGTGAGGATATTCCGCATGACGAGGTAAAGGTTATCTATGCTCCTGACATTACAATATGCTCTACAGCTATTAGAAAGTGGGTTGATGATGGAAAGATTATATTACCATTTGTAACAGATGAGGTAAATTCAATAATCAGAAAACTTGGACTATATAAATGAGCCAAATCTATGTTTCAGGTCCTTGGTCTTTTGCTTCTGGTGTATTACAAGTAGTCAAAAGTATAAAGGTTAAAAGTAGAGCAGATAAGGTGGTTTACAGTGAGAAGGGAACTGAGTATCAGTTTTCTAAGCTGGAACAATCAGACTATGTCGTATTTGTATTAGATGGATTTGCATGGCAACAGAAATTGGAAAGTATTTCTAAGGGAATGCTTTCAGAACTTATGTGGTGTGTTAATCACAGAGTTCCAATGTTCTTAGCTTACAAATCAGCTAACGGGTTAGGCATATATAGTACAGAGATAGATGAGAATTTAAACTTTAAAGGAATTTGCTGGAACAGCTGATAACTTCTATCAAATTGTAAATGGGCAGTTTGGAACTATTGTGGCTTCAAATCCCTTTACTGGTGTACTTAAGGTAAACAATGACGGTGGTTACACAATACAAGATGAAGGTGTATATCTAAAGGGTGAGTTATTAGGTGACCCACTAGACTTCCTTAATGTTGAACAACCAAAGAGTTACTTTTATTAATATGAAGAATTTTCCATTATTAGACGAAAATGGTAAGGAATGGTGGATTAGCCGTTCTATTGCTGTAACAGGATGTGTATTTACATTCCTAAATGGTAAGTGGTGCGTACTTGCTAATAAAAGAGGCGAGGGAACTCCAGACTTTCAAGGAATGTGGAATATGCCATGTGGTTACTTAGACTTTAATGAAACTACAGCAGAAGCTGTAATCAGAGAAGTTTATGAAGAGACTGGAGTTAGACTGAATCCTAACTTCCTACACTTCTGGAAATTCAATGACTCTCCTACCCAAAATAGGCAGAATGTATCCTTTAGATATTACGCTCTAATTGATGCACAGCCAGGTAGTATCAGTGTTGGCACTGGTAACGATAGAGGTGGAGAAGAGGATGAAGTAGAAGCTATCGGGTGGATTCCATTGGATTCTATTGATAAGTATCAATGGGCGTTTGACCATGATAAAATTATCAGAGAGTTTGCTGAGTGGATGCACTTAGAGGACGGAGATTTGGATATGGAGGATATTGACTTAGACCCAGTATGACATACTTTATAAGTGGGCATAGGGACTTAACATGGGAGGAGTTTACCAAGTGGTATGCTCCTGCCATTAGTAAAGTCATTTGTACTGATAAGGAAGCCAGATTCGTTGTAGGAGACTGTGAAGGTGCAGACCGTATGGCACAGGACTACTTGTCTGCTTGTGGGGTTTTCTTTAGGGATATTACTGTATATCATATGTTTAAAGCTCCTAGATACTTGACTAGAAGTTGTACTCTCACACAAGGAGGGTTTACATCTGACGTGGAGAGGGATGCAGCTATGACTGAGCACTCAGACCGTGATATAGCCTTTATTCGTAAAGGTAAAGAATCCTCTGGCACTGCTCAAAATATTCTAAGAAGATGGACGAAGTAAAGAAGCCTACTGAAAAGGAAAGATTTGAGAGTCTTAGGTTACACTTCACTAGTCTATTCCTACAGCATCCTAAAATGCTTGAAGTCATGTCCTATAAGGATATAGTATTGAAGGCTAAGGAATTTACTAAAGAATATCTAAAGCATGAATAAGTTTATATTCTTAGATATAGATGGGGTTATGAATAGTAATCTCTTCTACTCAGAGAGAACTCAGGACAAAAGATATAATGATTGGATTAAAGAGCATCCTCAGCGTATAGCTTGGAATGCTTGTAATATTGACCCAAGAGCAGTGGAAAGACTAAATAGACTTACTGATGCTACTGGAGCTAAGATTGTTGTATCTTCTACCTGGAGAAGTGATAGTAATTTGCAGGAAGTGTTTAACCTTGTTGGAATTAAAGAACCTATACATGACATAACTCCTTATATGAGGAGTAGGCATAGAGGTTCCGAAATCCAAGAATGGTTAGATAAGCAAACTGAACCTTATCGGTATGTAATCTTCGACGATGATACTGATATGTTGGACTCTCAATTACCTTATTTCATTCAATCTGATTGGTTGAAATGGGACTAAGTGATGAAGATGTTGAACAAGCAATACATATTCTAAATGATACCAATACAACCGCTGAGGCACATCTATAATAACCCTTCACTAGATAGGGAACTTCTATTAAGGAAGCTGGCATCTCTCAGACTAAAGGGTATGATTAGTATTGAAGAGTATGAGTATTTAAAACATTTAATAAGAAAGGAGAACGAAAATGCTCAGAGAGCAAATGGATGCACTTATTAAGCAATCAATGCTTGATAAAAATGTAAAGAGAACAGAAGTATTAAGAGCCATTAAGAATGAGTTCTTAGTGTACCAAACTGCTAAAGGTGCTAAGCCTTTAGACGATGCAGCTGAGTTTACTATTCTTCGTAAGATGGTGAAACAGAGATTGGATAGTAGAGACCAATACATTTCAGCTGGAAGGAAAGACTTAGCCGATAATGAATCTAAAGAGATTCTTGTGCTTGAGTCTTTCCTTCCGAGTGAAGCCTCACCTGAGGAAATCATTAGTGCAATCTACACGATTATCACGGAAAAGGGTTGGGGAGATGGCGAAACAGGTCCCCAAATCCCGAAGAAGTGCATGGGAGAGGCTATTAAACTGGTCAAGGCGAAGCTTGCTAATGTAGATGGTAAGTTGCTGGCTGATACAATTAAGACTTATCTTGTATGACACTAAAGGAAATAGTAACTCTTCCTGCTGAAGCAAAGTTTGTTCATGCAATAGCTGGAACTCTTTACTATAGAATTACGACTGACGATGTAGTAGTAGAGTTCCCTATTGATATGAATGATAAAGATGATGTGGGCACAACTACCTTCGTGGCTTCTTATAAACCTATTACACTGATGAGGTATATAAGAAAGGCTATAGCAAATGAAACTTTGCTTATAGTTGATAAATCCAAGTTGAGGTAACTGTACTATGTGATAACTGATTAATATATTTTACTCTGCTTTAATTTCATAAATTTCTTGGTTTAATTTGGTAATACTGCTTATAATGCTTATATTTGCAGAAATTAAGTGGTTAAACTGTTTAAACGTATTAATTTATGAAAATCGAAGAGAAATTTAAAAAATTCCAACAAGGTGGTGCTGCACCTCAACCTGGCGCTGAACCAGCAGGAGGAGCACCCGCTGAGGGAGCACCAGCAGAAGGTGGTGCACCTGCTGAGGGTGGACAAGACCCAATGCAACAGATTCTACAAGTGGCTGCTCAGGCAGTTCAAACACAGAATTGTGAAGCTGCGATGGCTGTGTGTCAAGCCCTAATGCAAATCGCTCAAGGTGGTGCTGCTCAAGAACAAGCTCCTCAAGAGGAACCAACTTTTGCAAGAAAAGGTGCTAGACTAGTAAGAGTAAGATAATTAGTCAACAAGGTAAGAAGGGGCGTATATTAATTATATGCTCCTTTTTTGTTATACATAGTATATGTCACAAGTAATAAGAAAATTTGAGAACTCTGGTAAGATAGAACAATCTAAGCCAGAACTATTCGAGAGAAGTGGCGTTGGTAAGTACAATAAGGCTGATTTAGTTGCTGGACTATATAGGAATATAGATACCTATATAAAGAATAATAATCTTAGCGGAGACAAAGCAGTTTCATTCAGAGACTCTGCTAACCAGTTTATTAAAGGTATTGAGAATGGAACTATTAGTATGAATGGTGATGGTACATTCTCTGATGCAACAGGTAGTATGGCTAGTACTGGAAAGTTTGATAAAAACTGGATAGGACGTAAGAAGGATACTACTAATAATGCCTTTAATTTAGTTGGGGACTATGCACTAGACTACATCAATCAGATGCAACAATACACTGAGCCAGCAGCTAAGCCTAAGTCAAAGTTTAATACTAACGACTTCCTAACTAAAGAGATTTCTAAAAGATGGTATGGTGGTAACGATATAGATTTCGGTAACTGGTTCAAAAACAGAAGTGAGCAAGACCGTAATGCACTATTGGGAGACATCTTCAATAATGCAGACTATAATCAATTATACCAAGATTATGATTGGACTGACACTGGAATTAACAGTGCAGAAGATTTAGCTACTCGTGGAAGGGCATTTAGTACAGCCATTTCTAATGATACGTTAGATAATGATGATTATAATACCTTTGCTACATTAGGTGGTAGTGGTTTGGATAAGTTCCTAAAAGAAGCTCCAGTACAAACTGAACCTACTCCAGAGCAAAGTAGGATGAAAGCATGGGAAGCTGAAGCAGAAGCAGCAGGTGCTACGACTCCTGAAGCTAAATCAGCATATATCCAACGTAAACAAAGAGAAGAAGCTGATAGAAATGCAGCTATTGTTAGGGCAAACGAAGAAGATATATATAATAGAGAAAGGGATGCATTCTTTAATGATTATGCTACTAAGAACCCATTCAAGGGGACTGTAAGTGGATATGTAGCAAGTAAGACTTCATACAACCCAGAGAATGTACTACAGTACATAGACACCACTCATAAGGGAGTTATCAATGACTATTTAAAGAGTGCATTAGACCCAAGGTATTTTAGAGGTCAATTATCTCACCAAAATGAACAAGGTCAAGACAACCTTAGAGAACATTTAGCTAATAACCTTGACCTAGCTATCAATACTGGTAAATTACCAAAGATAGACGATGAAACTTATGCTATTCCTGGTACTTATAACTATGACAACTGGTCTTTAATAACTTACAATCCAGTATCTAGACAATATAAAGAGACTTCTATGCTCGCCAATGATGCTTTGAAAAAGATAGCATATGCTGAGTATGATAGAAGAAAGAAAACTCCTACCAATAAAGAGGGCGGTATTATTAAACTTCAATACGGTGGATTTGTTGAGGATGATAGTGCATACAACGCTTACAGAGAACAGTTTGCTAAGAAGAAAGAGGAGAAGAAGCAACAAATACAGGCTAAAGCTAAGGCTACTGATAGAACCCCAGAACAAGTAGAAGCAGGTGAAAGAAAACCTATGGCTGATGGGCAGGATTGGGAATATGAAGACTATGCTAGACTAGTATCTGCTGGTGCTGATGTTGGTTCAATGATAGCTTCCTTTGTTCCAGGATATGGTACAGCCGCATCAGCTGCACTTGGAGTAGGTAGTACAATAGGAAACTTTACAGCTGACTTGGCTGATGAGAGTGTGGGAGTAGGTTCTGCATTCTTAAATGCTGGGGCTGGATTAGGAATGGACCTTGTAGGTCTGATTCCAGGTTTGGGAGCTGCTGGTAAAGGTAGTAAGATTGTAAAGAATCTATTAAAAGTTGCTCCTAAGTTGATTACAATTTGGAGTGCATCTACATCATTTGCTCCTGCAATGCAAGCCTTTAATAAGCTAAAGGATAAGGGTGCTAAAGAAATGACCGTAGAGGACTGGAAAGCATTGGCTAATGGTCTAACAGCTGCTGCTGGTGTTACTCGTTGGGGAGCTGCTGCTGCAAAGAACAAAATCAATACACATAAATATGGAACTACTACTAGAACAGTTACTACTAAATCTGGTAAGCAAGTTCAAATGTCAGAAGATGAGTTCCAGAGAATAAAGAGAGCTTCTGGTATTGAAGGTCAGAATGAAGCTTTACAAGCTGTAGAAGGTGCAAAAGGCGAACAACTTCCAACAACATTCAAGAAATGGTATGATGTTAGGAGAGCTTATCAAGGAACTCCTGATGTTGATAAGAATACTGTAATCAATACAGATGCTATGAGGAGAACTGCTCCTGATGGTACTATCCTTGAGCCAACTAAGTTTTCTAATCAGGGTATCTGGAGAGGTGCTGTTAATAATGATTGGGGACACAACTGGAAGGGTTGGAAAGGTCCAAAATGGTTAAAAGATTGGGGTTATGCTCCAGCTAAGAAAGAAGTAGACCCTAAAACAGTGAATGAAGCTGTTGATGCAGTATCTTCTATAGCTAGAACATTACATACAGCATCAAGGTTTAAACCAGCCCCATTAGCTTTACCAGCACCAGGACAAGCAACTCCATCTAACAGAGTATTCGTTATGGGTTCAGGTAAACCTAATACTCCTAGAGATGTGACTAATCCATCTAATCTTAAGAAGCCAGGAAGCTATACAGATAGGGCTGTTCCAGTGGGAGGTACTCCAGTAGAATCTCCAAATGCTAATGCAGTCAGAACAGTTAGGACTATCAACTCTATATTAGAGCCATTTGTTTCTCAGCCAAGAAACTTACCTGCTGTTATTCCTGCATCAAGAAATGCTAAAAAGGTAGTTGCTTCTCAAACTATACAACCCACTCAAAGATTAGACCAATTCATCGAAGGTCAAATCCCAGGTGGACTAGTATATGGTAGGGCTAGAACTAAGAGAGAGAGGGAGTACAGAGATATATTCCATCCAGTAGTAGAAAGAGAACAAAATACTCTATGGGACCAACTAACAAGTACACCCGAATATAGAAACAGACTCATTCTTACTAACCAGCCACAGGGAGTTCAAGCTGGACCGACTGCCCCTATAGATTTATTTACAGAAACTCAAAAAAATGTACGGAAATCTTTACAGGTTTCTGAGAGCAGGAAAGAGAGGAGTAGAAATAATGCATTGCCACATAAACCTAAACCTAAGAAGAAGAAAACTTCAAGGGATGATAGAGTTACTAAAAAGGCTGAGGGAGGTATCGTCCAATTCTTACAAGGTGGTAACACTGTAGGAAGAATCAAAGCTAAAGATATGTCTAATTGGAATAGAGCTAATGCTTTAGCCAACTATGATTGGATTGCTGATTATGATAGATGGGCATCTCAACATGAGGGTCCAGATGACGTAGTTGATTCTTATATATTAGCATTTAACGGTGGTGAAGATATTTACGACCAACTAACATCTAAGACAGGTGATTATTTCGGAGGTAAGTACAATTATTCAGTACAAGACCCATTAGCTAAACATAGACAGATTACTTTTAGAGGTACTAATCAAGGCTTTGATGATTTAATCAGAAAGGGTATTGTAGGTTATGGTACTACAGAAGGTAACTCTGGATTTGATATATATGCTGGTGATAGAACTGGTAACAGAACACTCGCAAGAGGAATGTCTCCAGAAGATGTTGCTCGTTTTAATAAGCAGTTAGCAACTAGAGGAATGGAACTCTATGATAAGGGTAACGGTGCTTATAGACTAAGGAGATTAGAACAAAAACCTGTTGAATTACCAGAGGTTGTTGTAACTGCTGATACTCCTAAGACTCCTGCAACTACTAACCCTTCAGCTATTAAGGGAGCTGCACCTAAGAAAGGTAAAGGTTTCAATCTTGGAGTAATGCCAGAGGATGTAATAGCATTAGGTAGAATGGTCGGTGGATTGGCAGCTAACAACAGAGCAGCTAAGTTGTATAAAGAAGGATTAAAACCTACTTTATTAGACACATTCGAAAACACTGTTCCATTGCAAGGTAATTTCCAAGCTACAACTAATGCTGAACAACAGGCAGGTAATCTCGAATCTGTTGCAGCTAGACCTAGAACTTCTGATGCTTCACTTCAGCTTGCTGGAGAATTAGAAGCTAGTGGTAGAGCAGGTCAAGCTAGATTCCAAGGTGGTCTACAAGATGCAGAAATGTTCTATAAGACTAGAATGTTAGGACAACAAGAATCTGATGCTGCTAAGGCAAGGAGAGTTGATGTAGCTAATAGGAACAGAGCTTCAATGAATCAAATTGATGCAGCTAAGAAACAGATTGATGCAGCTAGAGTTACATCTAACTATCAAAATGTTATTGCTCCTTATCTAGCTGGAGTTGAGAACCAATTCGCACAGAAGAGAGCTATGAACCAGCAATTAGATATGGAAGAAGCTCAGAGAGAAGCTGAAAGGACTTACTCTCCAGAGTTCGATAGACTAACCCAGGACTATAACAATGCTTATAAAGCATACGGTGCAGCTAATAACAATAACTATACTGGATGGGAGACATCTAATGAGTATAAATCGTTAGTAAGTAGAAGAAAATCTCTTAATGATAATGTATCTCAGTTCTTACTGGATAAGAGAAGAGGAATAATGGGTTCTCCATATATGTTCCAAGTTAAGAAAAACTCTTCTATAAAGACTCCATATGTTAAGTCTGGAGGTAAACTAAGTGCCGCTGACAGAGAGAAATTACAAAGAGCTAAAGATTTTAATAAGAGATTGCTTGAAGACAATAAGCAGTTCCACAAAGATATTATGGAATCTAAGAGAGAACATAACAAACTGATAATGTCTATGTCTTCTCTAACTTCTGAGTTAATAAAGAAAGCAATGTCATGAGAATAACTTCTAATATAGATAAGCTACAACAGGGTGGAGGTATTCCACCCTTTGTTAGCTACACTAATGTTCCAAGACCTCAACCAACTGCTCCGTATAGCACATCAGATGCTAAACAAGCAACTGGGGGAGAATCAGAAGGAGGGTTTGGTTTACTAGATAAAAATATGGTGAAGATGCTTTATGAGAAGGGCTTACCAAGTGATGTAGAGCAATTCTTAGACCAATCTGGGTTGTTCTCTGAGTCCATAATGTCTAACCCATTTGAAAAGACTAACGGTGCAGCCCAATATAAAGCACTGTTAAAGATATTACCTAAAATAGCTATGAATAAGGAAGAGTATAATAGAGCCATACAAGAAGCTACTAAGAACAATGCTCTTAAAGAAACAGCTATTGATACAGACGGTAGAGTATTTGCAATTAGTCCAGATGGTCAAGTTACTAAGAAATTTATAAGCCAATTAGAGGAAGGTGAGCAAACCTTAACAGTTGGTCAAATGGCTGAGAATAGAGCCTATAGTCAAGGATTAGCATTTAACAGTAATGCTATTACTGCTATTGCTAACAGCACAAGTATTGAACAAATTAATAAGACAATATGGGAAGCGATTAAGAATTTAGGTTCTAATACAAGAGCTAATGAATACTTTAGGTCTAAGGATGAAAGAAAAGCTAAGGCAGGAATTGATAAGCTATTAGAGGAAGGTGCAGACGGTGTGTATAAGATTAATTCTAAATCTATATCACAGGATGCTCAAGCCAAATATGCTTTGAATTATATATTATCAACATTACCAGCTAATCAAAAAGTTCTATTGCAAGACTATGCCAGGAAATCTGGACTAGATTTAAAGACTGGTCCGTTAGAAATCATTACTAGCATGATACAATCTGGAATCAGTTCTACTGAAGAACTTGGAGTTAACTATGACAAGCAAGCTACTAATGGTGCTAATACTGATGAGAAGGGCAACAAGAAGACTAGGGCATTTGATATTCCTATGATGATTATAACTGGAGATGGTCTTCCTAAAGAGAATGCAAGAATTAGTTTTGGTAGTAACTATGCTATTGATGTACAGGCACAGAAGTTACCATTCATTCCAGGTAGTGATGGTAAACCTATTGGTCCGACTTCCTTAATGGGAGCTTTAAGTGGTCAATTAGGTAGTGTAGTTAATAAGGATGCTGTCCATGTTGGTAAACAAAGACTTGATGCCACTAAGCTTAATCAGCTATACTATGACGGTACTGGAGTATCTACAATGGAATTACCTTATACTCTTGATGAAAATGGACAAGCTGTTCCTGATTTCGATGTTATAGGTGCTTACAAGGCAGCTGTGGATGAAATCAATAAGAGAGGTAAGGATGTTACTAAAGCTGAAGTAAATCAAGTATTCCAAGAAAGAGGTCTGAATAGATATTTTAATGAAGATGGTAGTTTTAATAGGGATAACTTTATGAGGTTTGCAGGCATATCAGTTATTGGTGATGATGAAACCTTTGAAGACCCTGACGATAACTCTGACTTCTTTATGCCTATCACAGATGATAGGTTAACAGCACAGATAAGTGCAACATTAGGTACTAAGTCAAACCCTATGGATATGGGAGACCTATATAGAACTATTGCTTATGTACCTATTTATGACTCTCCGAGTCTAGCAGGTGCAGCATCTGGTAACTTCTCATGGATTAAGGATGAAGGAGCTATGATGGAAATAGCAAAAGAACAACAACTCCGTAACGCTAGACAGGCATATAACAACAACATAACTAAAAGTCAATTATTAAATGGACAATAAGAAGCCGAATGATTGGATGTTGAATGTGTTACAGAACCCTAGTTTCTCTTTATCTGATTTTAAAGCGGTAGGGATTGATGGTAATAACACTTCCATTGAAGATAGAGAAGTCTATGCTAATAACAAGATTATACAATCAAATCCACAATTCCAGGATAGTGACGGTAACTTTGATAATGCAAAGTTTAACCAATTCTATGATGGTGCATTAGAGTCATATCAACTATTAGCTAATAATACGTTTAATGAGACTGTAATGGATGAGGCTACCTTTGGATTTAATAATATTTGGGCACCTAAGGAAGCTAGTAAAAGAACTCAACCTGAGTTTCAAATCAATAGGATATTCAATCCTGACAGAAGGAAGATGGGAGTAGAGAAAGTAGGGTTCACTAGTGATAGAACCCTCACTGCTGCTGAAATAGCTCAGACTCAAAAGGTATATGACCCAGAGACAGGTGAGTGGGATGAATCTCCTAATGATGCGTGGTTAGGTAGGAATTGGTTCCAACCAGTAGCCCTAGCTCAATGGGACTCCGATGATTATCATATTGACCCAGAAACCAATAGAAAGGTATGGCACAAGAAAGGTGAGCTAAAGCTAAACGACGAAGGTACTTACTACTATGAAAAATTAGGTAGTAGAGAGCCTTATGGTAGACAAATACTATCTCCATTTGACGTTCTAACTACTGATGGTTCTAAGGCTAATAAATATGACTTCTTCGATTCAGATAGCTTAGATAAGAGTGTATTCGGAAGTATAATGAAGAATACATTTAAGATTGCTCCTATGTTTGTGCCTTATGTAGGACCAGTATATATTGGATTAGGTATTGCTAATGAGTTAGCTAAAGTGTTACCTATTATATATAAGACTACATTTGGATTAGCTGGAGCATCTACTGACTGGGCTAATAAGTTAGAAGGATTTGCATATTCTATGGATAGCGGAACATCTGAGTATGCTAAGCAACACCCTTGGGCAGCTGAGAACATCCTTAATATGGTTGGCGATGTAGCTAAACAGCTATGTGAACAGAGGTGGATATTCACTGATGCTCCAAGATTATTTAAGTCTTACGGCATATCATCTAAGAATGGTACTCCGTCAGAGTTGGATAAGCAAATAACTAAGTTGGCAGAAGAGTATACTCAAACTGCTGTTAAGGATATTCCTAAGGTATTAAAGTCTTTAGAGGCTACAGGTAGTCTTGATATTATACAGAAAGAAGCTTTAGCTAAAGCTACTATATGGGGTCAGAATTATATGAAGAGTTACGAGAACTGGGGTAAACACCTATCTCGTCTTTATATGACTGGTACAGCTTCATATAATGCTTTTAGTGATGCTAAACAAGAAGGAGCATCTGATGAACAAGCTGCTGCTGTGTTCTGGGGATATATGGCTGGAATGTATGCTCTAATGGCTAGTGATATTGGAGAACACGTACTTCCAGAATTGAGGATGGATAAGGCTCAAATCAAAAAACTTATCCAAGATGTAAATCAGCAAGCAAAGCAAAGTATATCTACTAATGCAGTTAAATCTGAATCTAAGGAGTTAACTAAGAATGTATTTGCTAAGTTGTTTAATGGTGCAAAGTCCTTTGCTCAGAATAACTACAAAGCTATTGCTGATGGCTCTACTTCTATTCTATCTAATGCTCTTGCAGAAGGTGTAGAAGAAGTAACTGAGGAAGTATTATATGATGTTACTAAAGCAACATTTAATGCTATCTCATATTTTACTGGTAACGAAAGAAGGCTATCAGCTTTTAATGATATGGCTTCTCGTTATAGTATGTCATTCTTTGGAGGTGCTATCGGTGGTGGTATGTTCCAAGGTATTAATGATATTAAGATTAGAAAATCCTACGATTCTAGTAATATGCAGGCTAATCAAGAACTTATCTATCTAATCAGACAAGGTCGTGGTGAAGAGATTTACAAGGCTTTGGAGGATATGAAGAAGAAAGGAGTGCTTGGTGATAGAAACCTATCTGCAACTAAGGTTGATAAGGTGGGTGATAAGTATGCATATCAACAAGGAACCGATAAAGATAATCAAAATGATGCTATATATAGTCTAATGAAGGATTATGTAAGCAACATTGAACAAGTTCTATCTGTTGAGGGAATGAAGCTATCTGATGCTACTTTACTTGATAAGCAAATGTTATCTGAGTTAAGGTATCAGGAGTTATTCAAGAATGCTCCTTCTGCTGGTAAAATTTTACAAGACTTCAATAACCTTGCTGGTAGGTTTTTAACCCTACACAGTAAGATTGATAAAATCAACGCTACTTATTTAGACGAGAACGGTAAGAAGAGTAAGGAATATGCTGACGCTATGGCTGCTATTCAGCAGCAAATAGATGATGCTAAGAAGGAACAATATGAGTTCTTACATACTGGTAAGAGAGGTAAGTATTTAGGAATGATGATGTTCTCTACTAATCCTGTGATTAGTAAGCCATTTATTGATATGAACTTCAGAATGTATGCAGAGTCCAAGTATAACAAAGACTTCGAAGCATTATCTGAAGATGATATAGCTAAAGCTAAAAAGGACTACAACGATTACCTACAGTATGATGCCAATTCTAAGTTAGATATGGCATATGATGTATTCCGTAATATGAATGAGAAGCTATCTCCTATCTTCCAAGAAGCAGGAGAGTTGGGATACAAACAGTACGCTCAATTAAAGAGAAACTTCTATAGTGCCAATCTATCTCTGACCGATGCTGATGGTAATGTTACTCCTATGACTATATCAGATATACTTGGTGATATGTTCGGAAGTAAGAATGCTACTGATGAAGATATAATCGAGAAAGCTGAGAGTCTAAAGAAGCCGAGAATAAATGAAGCTAAGGAACATCCATTTGATGAAATATCAAGGTTCTTAACTTATACTATGCCTACGGTTGATGGTTCTGCAATCTCTAACGGTGCTATATTGATTAGGCAGCTGAATCAAGCTGCTGACGTATTCATGGCTAATGGATATATTGATAAGGAAGTAGCTGACTCTATGAGAAAGCTAGTTAACCAAACTGTAACAGTTAACACAGGTATATATCAATTAGACTTAGAAGATGCCTATGATTATGTTAGTGAACAAGCTGGAGATGCTATTCGTTCTTGGATGGCTCAAGATTTAACTGTAGCTAATATAAAAGAGAAGACTCAAGAACTCATTGAAACATTGAAGTCTATTGAGGGTCTTGATGAAACTCAGGAGAAACAGTTGGATGTTATTATTGGTGATATAAAGAGTCAAAGTAACTCAACCTTAGCTCAGAATCTTCCTATTCTTAATGATGCAAATGCCTTATTAAAGAAGCTTGATACTGCAAAGACTAATCCATTATATGATACTCTATCTAAGATAGGAATCAATGTGATTGGTAAGAAGACTAATGTATTTGACCTATTACAGGATTTAGAACGTCAGTTCAATGAAGTGCATATCTCTGACTTTGCATTAGACAATAAGTTACAGCAAGAGCAAATAAAGGATGCAAGGAAGATTATATCAGCTGCTAGGTCTATTATATATGCTTCTCAATACGATAACTTAGATGCATCTAATCCATTTGGATTTAATGTAACTCTAAAAGAGTTTTATCAAAAGAATAGTATTGAAGATGCTCCAGAGTTAGGGCTGATTGATTCTGAAGTTGCTACTATAATGAACAGAGACTTAGATAGAATTGAGAGTAAGTTAGACTTTATCGAGAAACTATCTAACTTGAATAAAGAATCTCAGTTAAAGGAGCAAAGAAGAACATCAGTAAATATGAACTATCTATTCTATGACGTTGTGGGTGATGAGAATAGTTTCCTATATACTAAAATGGTTGATGGGGAACCACAGCTAAAGGGAATTGATGGTGAAGTACTACTAAATGACAAAGTAAGGGAAGCTATTAATAATGCTACTACTCTAAGACAGTTTACTGAAGACCAAGACAGGACGTTGGATGTATCTGATGAAGATTATGTAGCAATGGAAAAGGAAAGGGTGGCTATCGAGGATGCTCTTTATGATAGATTCCAAGAAATATCTCATGGTAAAGACCAAGTAGAAGCTATTAAATCTATCTTATTTGATGGCGGACTATCTCATAAGGGTATTGCAAAGGGGAGTGAAGGTATTAGGTCAGTTACTAAGGCTCTTAGTGATGCTGAGAAGTTAGCTTATGCTAGTGGTATCCTTGGGGTTAAGAGTTCTGATTTCCTATCACAATACTATACAGTTATTAAGAGTGATACATCTAAGTTAGCACCTATAGCTACTCAAGAGTTTGCTGTTAGAATAGCTTATACATTAGCATCTAATAGAAGATTCATTAACAATGTAGTTAAAGCTGCTGATATTCCGAACCACCTTGAAGGTACTCCTCTTCTGAACACAGTGTTTATTGAAGGTGTTCCTGGAGCAGGTAAGACTAGAGCTGTTGTTAAAACAGTATATCAAATGCTTAAAGCTGTAAATCCTAACGTAAAGACTTGGACAGCTGGACCTCGCCAAAAGCAAAGTGATAACTTAGCTGATGAGATTGGGGCTGAGCATAACACGTCATTTACTAAGGAAACATTATTTGCTAAATTAGGAGTATCTCCTGATTATGTAAATGATGCTGCTAATTTGAGTATTGTAGTATCTCCTTCTGATATTAGACACGTTGAAATTACTGGTCTTGATGAAAGAGAGTATAGTAAGGATGATTTACCATCTGTATTATTTATTGATGAGGCTACTCACTTCACTAATGGAGAATTACAAGTAATCTCTGATTTTGCTGCAAAGAACAATGTAGCAGTAGTAATGTTAGGAGACACTGAACAGAGTGGTAAGAGTCAACTATGGCGTTTAAAGGATGGAAATGATGATGTAGCTGTTTACAATACATTCTCAACTACATTCAGTATATCTTCTCCTAAGTTAACAGTTTCAATGAGAGCTTCTAATACTAATAAGAGAGACAATCTTAATAATATTAGGGCATTGATTGAACCACTTAGGGCAACTAAAACTGATATGTCTATTGCTGAGAAGTGGTCATTTATAGGTGATAATCTTGAGGTAAAATATACACAAGATGAATCTGGAGTACATGGAGAAAAAGTCCAAGGTTCTTTAGATTCTAGTGACTTAGACCTAATGTTATCTACTTTGAAAGAGGGAGAAACAATAGGATTTATCTACGATAATACTGAGTCAGATACCTATAAGATGCTTAACTCATTACCTTCTGAGAAGAAGGATAAAATAGAGTTCTTTACTGAAGACTCCGCACAAGGTAGTGAGGCTAAATACTTCATTGTTGATGTTGATTGGAGCAAGAAGAGAACTATGAATGGTGAAACTGCTGAGGCTAGTATAGAAGTGGCTGATTTTATTAAGAGCTTATATACTATTGCAACTCGTTCAGAGGAAGGTACTATCATTATTGATAACCATCTAACTGAAGTAGTTAATCCAAACGCCTTTGTAGAAAGTGACTATAATGCTCCAACATCTTATACTGATGAATCTCTTGCCGACTATAAGGAAAAGAGACTAAGAGCGTTAGAGGAAATACTTAAAGGTTATACTCCATCTAATCCAGCTATTGCTCCTGTAGTTCCAGGTGGTCAACCTGCTACCGACAAACCAACAATAGCACCTAAACTAAAGGAAGGTACTTGGATTCAACTAAATGATGGAGGTAAGTATCAAGTTATGAGTATAAAAGGGTCTAATTATGTTCTTGCAACTTTGGATAAAGTAGCATACTATGAATATCCTATAGAACAAATAGACTCTGTGTTAGGTGTTTCTGTTCATCTAACTACTGAACCTACTAAGCCAGTTATATTGCCAGAAGGTGGTAAAAGACCTGACTTACAGCAAGTCTTGATTGAAGAGGCTCAAGCAAGTGAGGAGGGTGTTGAGAGTGATTTAGAAGCCCAAAAGAAAGCTCAGTGGTATGCTAAAGATGACCCTGGATTCAAAGTATATACTTTTGCTGGATATAGGTCTGGTATTGGTTTAGAAATGTCTCAAGGCTCTGTAGCAGTAGATGCTGACAATAATGTAAACATTATTAATTCTGGTAGAAAGTACAAGAGTACTTCTGGTGAACTTGTGGATGAGACTAAGAGTGACTTGCAAGCTCTACTTGACTTAGATACATTTAGAAATGGCTCAGTCAAGGTCCCATTTAATACTTATAACACTGCTACTACATTACTTGCAGATGTTAGAAGTGCTGTAATGTTTGCTAAAACTAATGGTGCTGCACTATCAAATGTTAAGAAATTGGTGAGGGAGTTTCCTCCAGCTTCAAAGATAGCATCAGCTACTACTGGAGAGCTGCAGGTTAAGTATGTCAATGCGTTCTATCAACAAACTGACCAGACTGTCGAGATGGGTGATAAAACTACTCCTAATAGGAAGTTAGTGGTCTACACTCTTAAAGACAGAAGTGGTAATCCAGTTGCAGAATTTACTATTGGGGTTCTTCCTGGTGAATTTACCTTAGATAACTGGGTTCAGAACTATGTTGGAGAGGATAAGAACATCAGGTCTAAATGGCAGAGGTTAAGTAAGCTACTTGCTGATGGTAACGAGGTGGCTAAGAATGCTAGACGTACAGTGTACATCCCATTAGGAACTGACTTTGCATTAGGTCCTAATATTATTTCTAACACTAAGATTAGTAAGGTAAATGAACTTGGTCAAGACATTGACAAGTTTGGAGGGAATGTTAGAAGGACTCCATTTAGTGAGTTCAAGAACGCCAAATCAAGAATAGTATCTGATGTCTTCATTATGACTAATGTAGGTGTTGATAACGATTTCTATGATAAGTCATTATCAGGTAAGGCGGTCACATTCGTAACCACCAAGAAGGACTTTACCTACAAAGGAATAAAAGCTCTGAATGACCCTAATATTCTTGCAGAAGCATGGATGGAGACAAGGGGAAATAAAGATGCTGACAAGTTAGACGAAGTGGTTAAGGTTGTTAAACTCGACCCAATAGGCGTCAACTTTGAGGAGTATATTAATGGAGTTAGTGCTTTCAGAAGAGAGTTAGCTAATAAGACTGGCAATGCAAAGATGTTTAGTCCTCCAGGAAATAAATATACTGCTGCTCGTATCTTCATGAATTTGTTACAATTTGACTTAGATTTAAAGACTGCCTTGGTTACTGGTCAAACAGTACATGGTGTATCTATTGTTGAAGGAGATAAGTTCAGATACGAAACTGGAAAGGTGGACATACCTAGTAGTAGAGCAATAGAGCTAATTAGTAGCCTAGATTCAATGATGGCTTCTGCTGTTAATAGAATCTATGGTAAAAATGATGCTGAAAAGTTAGCAACAACTAATGCAGAATGGGGACTTACTGGTGAAGTTTCTCAGGCAGCAATAGATAAGCTAAATAATGCTGTACTTAATAGGTTTGATAACTATCTTGAAAATTTGAAGAGCTATAAGGATGGAGAAATCTTAGCAGAGTTTGCTGACTCATACTCATTCACACTTGCTAAGTTATTCCATAATTACTTTGCAGAATTTAGAACAGACTCTAAGAATTATTCTTTAAGAACTGATGCTAAATCTCAGAACTTACTGAGAACTGTAACTAGGGTTCTTCAAAATTATGAGCAAAGTTCCTTTAAAGAGGGTATCTATTATACTCCTGTTTATAAGGGCAGTGCTGAAGGTGGTGGTTTAGCTACGTCAATGGCATACCCCGCTATTAATATGGTTAACAACTTTACGGTGGATGTGGAAGCACAGACTCCAGATTTTGTTATCACTGGTGAAGCTTTGCAAAGGCTTGCGAATGGTATTGAACAATATATGTCTAGTAAACCAACTCTAAGACCAGTAGAACAGAATTATACTATGGACAATGCTAAAGCTGTTTTGGCTGCTAAGGCTAAGTTCGAGTATGATGAACAGTTCAAGGGAGTGTTTGAGATGGCTTCTGATATAGTTGCTAAGTCAATACCAACAAATAAACCAGCTCTTGATAAGGACATTGCAAACTCAATTTATACTACTATTAAGAAGATGGTAGCTGACAGGAAAGAGGGTCTGGTAGATTCTAATACTGAAGGTTTCATTCTTAGTGTACAAGGAAATCTTACTCCACAAGGTAGTATGCAACTGAAGTTTAACACACTCGGAGGAGTACTAAGAGGATTACTTAATCAGCCAGTAACCAACATTAGTGTTGATGGAAATGAAGGTAGTGCTTTGTATTCTGGAAAATTTGAGGTAAATTTGCAACCATATCAATGGACAATGGATAGTACAGGTAAGGTTACTTACAGTGAAATCCAAAATCCAGCTACTGATGAAAGTCAAAAAGCTGAGAACTTAGCAAAGCTTGAAGCTGAGACACAAAAGTTGGAGGCAAGAAAAGAGAAAATACTTAATGAGCTAGTTAAAGGTGTCAGTGCACCATTAGTTCCCAAAATAAAGGAAGGTATAAATATACTACTTTCTGGAGATTTAGGTACTAAGGAATACACTAGAGCTAAGGTACTAGTTGCTAAAGCATTCTCCATGGCTCCGTCCAACTTAAAGAGTGAATGGGATTCATTGTTATCAGATTATGCTAATAACAAGGATGCCATAAATAACATATTAGGAACTTGTAATTAAACAAAGAATTATGCGTTGTATTGTTACTAATGACAAAAAAGAGATTATTATTGATTCGTTAAACAGTGTCTTCAATGATGCTGAATTGATAACCTTAGAGGCTAAGTTCAAGAGACTGGGGGAAGACCTTTCCCCTACTCTTGTCTTAGACGATGAGCGTTCTATAAGTGTAATATCAGACATCATCAATGAGTGGATTCCTGAAGCTAGAGATGTGGCTGAGTTGTTTGAAGATAATGTCCAACTAGCTCTATTAACTGAGTTAGAAGAAACAAAGGATTTACGAATTACTGACCTTAGAAAGGCAGGTGTAGCTCCAGCTAATAAGGCTGCTGCTAATTTAAACATGGACATTAAGGAAGAGTCTTTAATTGATTATCAAGAAAAGATTACTTCTTCTACTATCAATAACCTATATAGAAGTGCTCAACAGCCTCGAAATCTAATGCAAGATGAGCTAAGACGTAGTGTTATATCATCATTCCTTGTAGATTTTAAAGAGGGGCGAATAGTTAGAAGTTCTCAGGAATTTAATAAGAACCTAGCCGCTCTATTTAATAGGTTGCTAACAGATTTAAAGATATATGCAGAAGAGGCTAAAGTCGATTTCGACAATTCTCTACTGTTATATGACGAAGATGGTAAATATACTGGACAGTTCTCAGTTGTACAAAAGTTGGCTGATACTCTCTTTGGTGATAAGTTTAATGCTACATACCTTAATCATCTATATGCTACAAGAACAAGTAGCTTTAAGAGTTCTAAGGCATTAAGAGCATACAACTCGTATGTAATACTAAATAACTTTGATACATTGTTAAAGACCTTACTGGGTAAGACTATAACTATTGACCAAAGATATGTAGACTCTTTTACTGATGTAGAAAATGACAAGTATAAATTGCTTGACAATTCTAACCTAGTAAAGACATGGAGAAGTTCTGACGATGTAGATGCTTTATCTGAAATGGGTAACATCACTAAGATATTGGTAGAACAAACTCCTGTATTACATTATCCAACTGGAGAGAATAAATTTAACAACTATTTGGAGGTAAAGGACTTTACCTATGTCTTCAACAAACTTAAGAACATTCCAATCTTCTCTGAGATAGTAAACAAAATTAGGTTTGCACCTAACAAGTTTATCCCAGAATTGATTGATACTGCACTTAAAACTAACACTAGGGGATTAACTGCCCATGATAAGGACATTATATTCTCAGTACAAAGAAGGTTCTATAAGAACAACTTTGATGTTTATGGAGACTCTGAGTATTCTCTAACAGAGATTATCAACAAAGAGTATGCAGAAGGTAGTGATAGTGTTCTTAGTCAGAACTTAGTTGATTTTATATCTGGTATGATTGATAAGACTGTGTCTACTAATTATATTGGGTATAGACCATCTGACTCTGGTAACATAGAGATATTTGATGTTAAGGATAACAATCTTAATAGTCATAAGTTGATTATTGAGAAAGGTATCAATAATATCAATAACACTCTATCAACTGAGTATAGGAAAGACTTACTTGATAAGTATTCAGTTAGAAGAAATGGGGCTAAACTTAGTATTAGAATCCCAGGATATACTACTAAGAACGGTCATACACTACATATTGTTCATGCTAATAATAGCAGTAGAGGAATATCTGTGTTTACTGTTGATTCTAACAGAAATCAATCTCCTTTATCTTTAAATGAAATGGACCGCATGGTTGCTGAGGGAGATACAGACCTTGTAAGAGCTTTAACTGAGTTCTTAGATGACACCTTGTACCAATCACTTGGATTACAACCCGAAATACTTGATGCTTTTAGAGAGATTGTAGAAGCTGGCTCTGATATAAGTGCTATAATGCAACTTGCTGCGTTAGGTGGGCGTTCTTTAATGCGTAACCAAATAGAGAAGGAGTTAACAGATGGCACAATGGACAAGGCTTCTGTAGCTGAATGCTTCCCCGAAGCATATAGTAAGGAGACTACTCTATTCGACAAGAAAACTGGTTCACTAAAGACTGTAATAGCTGACCAAGCTAATATTGTAAGGGATTTAGCTAGGGCACGTATGTTAGTTAATGGTGAAGCTGCAAAGAGTAATTCTCGTGACCTATCTGGTAACTCAATATCTAATAATGGTTTAACAAACCTTATTAATACTGCTAAGGTAAATTGGCTGGAAGCTAAACACCTCGCTGGATATGGTTACAATGTAGCCTCATTAGGAAGTATCTTTGTTAAGAATCCTAACCTTATATTTGGTACTACTGTAAAGAAGGAAGCCCAAAGTAAGGATAGGTCTGTAACTAAGTCTAGTGCTAAGTTCTTCTCATCAGAGATTGCTCATAGTTCAGTTCTATATGACTTCTGGTCTGGATTCCTTAATAAGGATGGTGATATGGCTGGTAAGTTCTATATTCAACCTACAGTATATTCAGATAAGTCAAGACATTATTTGATTGGAATTGATGGTATGCAAGTGCTAACTCCAACATTTGATGAAACTACTGGAGGTAATGTAGGAGGTAAGAGAATTACAGAATCTACTGCTGAGGATATTAGAAATGTTCACTATGCTTCTATGGCTCAGATGTACAGAGTTATGAGAACTAACTTGTTAGCTGACTATCAACAGACATTAGCTCCGATACTACCTATGTTGGGTATATCAAACATTACTACATTTAGTGATGCTGAGAGAGTGTTTGATGCTATCAATGCTAAGTATAAACTGAAGAAGGATGTAGAGTTCTTTAGGTCTAAAGGTATTCCAGTTAGTCCAGAGAATGAAGCTGAATATCAGCAGATTATGCAGAGCCAGATGGCTTTAGCTAACTCTCCTCAAGACTTGTATATGTTACTTGCTAAGGAAGCTAATACTGAAGTTATTGACCAAATTCACTTCTCTGGTAAAGGCACTCTTGGAATTAATAAATTGTTAAAGCATTACTTTGAAATGTTCTTAGATGATGCTAAAACAAGAAGCATTTATAATGCTAAGGTTCTTAGAGAGAAGAAGAAATTTGCTAGAGACTTGCTCAATAACAATAAGTTCTTCTTATATGATAAGAGAGGTGAAATTGACCCTGTGTTGAATAAATTCATACATGGTTCAAGCGAGTCTGAGAGGTATAGTATCTGGGCTGGTCCAGACTATGAATCTAAATGGGTAGACCCTGATACAGCTGAGATTATCATAGCTAAACTGGTTGACAAGAACGGTAAAGAAACGAGACTTACTAAGAACTCACTATTTGACCCTAAGGATTCTCAAGGTTTAATCCTTAATCCTTTGTTCGATATGTTCTTTGAAGTTGACAATCTAATCTCAAGTAATTTCTTAACTTCTACTGTTGGTGGACCTTATGGTCATCCTCTTAAATCGAGGATTGATGCTAATGCAGATGAAGTAACTAAGATTGAACAAGAGGAAGCTGCTCGTACATTGGCTCAGTTTAAGCGTATGGTTATCTATCCAGCAACTATGCATAACTACGTGCAGAACCAGTTTAATGGTATTCCGCCACAGTACAATGTTGCAACTATTAGAGATATGTCTGCTTCAGTGCATAACTTCTCTGGGGTTACATCTAAGGTGGATGTTCAAGATGGTAGTGGTTGGGCTAATCCATTCATTGCTATATTAGAGAACTATTCTCTGAATGATGCTAAGGCTGGCGAGGATAAGAAGCCTATTGGTCATAGTATGAATCCTATGTACTTGTCTGAACTAGAGTTGAAGTATGCTTTGATGGACATCTATAATGAGCGTGTTAGAGACTCTGGAAAACCTGATAATAAGGGCTTGAGATGGAAGAATATACTAAAGAAGATGACAGATAGACAATGGGATGTTCCTGTTGACTTAACTGTTGCCTTTAATGGTAAACCTATCAATATAGCTGAGAATATACAGAACCCTTATTATAGAGACATAGTTACTGGTAAGTTCTATAAGATTACTGACATCAAGAGAACTGGTGATAACTTATATGACGTAACTCAAGTACAAGTTAACAAGATGGGTAACGTAATAGGTCAGCCAGAACTTAAAGGTGGAACTTCTCTTCTTATTGATACTAATTACAAGCTATGGGAAGCCTTTGGTGGAGAATGGTCTTGTGATTTAACTGATTTAGGATTATTCGAAGGTAACTCTTCTATTGAAGCAGTAGCTTGGTATATGAATAACATTGGTGTAGTAAGAAGTAAAGAAAACTCAGAAATCTATGGAACAGACTTTAAGCAGGAGCTTTATACGTTCGGAGAGGATTATGAAGAACTTCCTTCTGAAAGTGAAATCAGAAATCCTGATGGAACATTCACTGACTTTGCTAATCTGTCCCAAATTGAGGTATATCAGCCTCTAAAGCATTCTGACATTCACTATCTGGTTAATACTAGTGGTGCTAAATGTGGTGCTACTAATATCAATCCTACAAGTTCTTGGTTTGACGATACTCCATTAAGAAGCTTTAAGATGTCTACTAGACACTTAGGCATTCAGATGGATGCTGACCACCATGCTGATGATTCAGAATTAACTGAGATGTCTCAGGTAATATCTTCATTAGAAGCCAATGGTTATACTCATCATATTGCTAAGGAAGCATACCATGATTTAGGTTCTATTGTATATTCTACAATGAAGCGAGAGATTGATGCTGTAGCTGAGTACTACAAGATGGGTGATTCGAGAGAAATCTACAATATTGTAGGTAAGTCATTCTTGAAGTCTTTCGATGATAGTTCTAGTAACAAGGCTAGCTTGGCTGAGGCTATTGTCTATAACATGAAGAAAGAGCTGGGTAAGTACTTAAAGATTTCAGAAGCTGATGTGAAACTACCATTCAGTGATAATAATCTATTGGGTGCAGTTATCTCTAGTGTAACCTCCATGATTAATAAGACAGCTATCAAGAGAAAGTATCCAGGTATTGCATCTGTGTTAATTCCTTCTCATGGTGCTATTCAAATCTATAAGGCTAATGGGATTGACTATACTTATGGTCAAGCTCAGTTATCTAAAGTAGATTTTAATCATCAGTTCAATATGCAACCTATTATACCTATCACTGATATTGAGTTCGGTGAGAGTTATGTAGTTGTTGAAGGTACTCAGGGCTATCCAGTTGATGTGAATGGTGTAGTTCCAGAAGGTGCTTCTATGTGGGATGGTGATATGCACAATGAAAGTCAGTTTAACCTTAATGTTCCTGGAGTTCAACACATTACTGTTGATTCTATTGAAAAGTATAATGAACTAAGGAATGATACTTCTGGTAGGTTAGTTAAGCGCAATCCTTATAAAGGACGTGACTTACAACCTTCTCGTACTCTGTTTAAGATTGGAGGTAGACAATATAGTATATTTGATTCTGATTCTATCAAGTCCAGATATGCTGTAGAGAAAGCCTTTGATAAAGGTGGAGTAATTGACTTAGCTAAGAGTGGCGATATTGATGCTGCTATTGAAATACTTAGAGGCTTTAGAGTCCCTAATGATTTGGTTGGAACTAAACTAAATGAGTTAGCAAACAAGCTAGCTAATAAGGACTTCTGGAGAATTAGTAACCTGGTTGATGATATTAAGAACCTGTATAGGGATGATGTTATCAACACATTCAAAAGGTTGTCTGCTGATGGCACTGTCATTATCAACGACGAAGTTAAAACTATTGACCCAGAATCCTTAGAGATTAAGGAAGCTGAGTTAGTATTACCTAAAATCTATGCAACAAAGTTTGGTTTAAGAAGAGGTGACTCTCTGAATGATATAATGAAGAATGAAAACTTTTTCTATAACAGAATTATTGATGCATGGAATGATAAGACTACTAAGTATGATATTGCTCTGAAAAGAGCTAATGGTAATCATACCTATATTATTCTTAAGAGTGGAGGTAATGCTAAGGTTGTAGAAGGTTTACAGAAAGTAAATGTAAACACTATAGTCGAAGATGGTGAGAATACTCTAAGGGTTAATAACAAGGGTGAAATCGAAGGTCCTCTAAACGATGCTGAGGTTTATGTTGATAGTAGAGGTAATGAAATTATCTTTACTGACAATGTTAAGCAGTTCTTAGAGGAACAGTACGATGACTATGATGATGTAGAACTAAACTCTAGGTTAAAAGAAGGTACTCTAAATGCTGCATTCGATGTGGTTAAGGGTATTGACCATAAACTTACTGAACAGTACAAGGAAATAGCTCTTCGTATGGAGAACAATGAGTCTGTAACTCTTAAACTTGCTCTGCAAGAGAAGAACACTCACCTTGATAGAATGTTTAGGCGTCTATCAAGAGAAAAGAGAACTTCATTCTTGAAATCTCTTGAGTTCATTGCAGCTCGTATTCCAGCTCAGTCTATGCAGTCATTCATGCCTATGAAGGTAGTTGCATTCTCTGAATCAGAGAAGAATATTGCTTATGTATCACACTGGCAGATTTGGTTGCAAGGTTCTGACTTTGATATTGATAAGGTATATCTAATGGGTTCTGAGTTTTCAGATAATGGTAAGTATATTGGATGGTCTCCTTATTTCAATCTATATTCTGATGAAGTAAGAAAGGCTTCTGAATTATTACCTATGCCGAGTGGTAAAGAATATCAGGTATTCTATCCTGATGTTCAACCAGAAGACTCATTTGATATTACTCAATTAGTTAAGAATGTTAACTTAGCAGCTAGTGATAAACTTGGTACTAATACCAAGAGATTCATTATTGCATTGGCAGACTTACTAAAGGGTATCAGAGACAGTGGTTATACTAAGTTATGGTTAGACCCAAAGAGTATTATTGAAGCTAACTGGATGAACTTAGATACTGTAGAGAAGAGGATTAACAGACACTCTCTATATCTATCTAAGATTAAGTCACCTGATAGGATTATTTCTATGATGAAGAACTCAGTTTCATCTAAGATTTATCGTATTATCAATGACCCAGCTAATATGGTTTCAGCTTATTCTCCGATTGAGATGAATGAGCCTCAAGCAGCAGCAGAATTATCTGAATCAGGTAAGGAAGCTAAGGAGTATACTCTGGGAAATCCATTTGTTAAGTGGAATATGCAATATCAGAATATGACTGGTAAGGATGTTATTGGTATTGCAGCTGTTGGTGAGAAGGTTTTCTTTGCATTATCTTACTATTATAATGAAGCTGCTAGAAGTGGTAACATGGAATGGCAGGAGAATGCATATTTTAGAAGGTCATTCAAGCTGATTAAGTCAAGGGATGGTAAGAAGTACCTTCCATTAGTAAGAAACATTATTGCTAATGTAAACTTTGATGGCGTTGATACTTCTAAGGTTCTTTGGAACTCTATGATTGAACAACAATCTGGAGTTAGCATGGAAGACTCTGGTAAGAAGTATACTGAGGAGGAAGTAGCTTACATACGTGAACAGTTGTTAAGTCAGCTTGGAAGTCAAAAGGATGCATCATTAGTTATTTCAGCTCTGTTATCAGCAGCAACTGATAATGCTAAGGAGTTGATTTTAGCTAAGATTAATTCTGGTTCAGATTTAGCTTCCGTATATCTATATTCAATTATGTTGGGTATTGATTTTAAGGACATAGCTAATCTTATGATTTCTAATACAGTTCAGACTATAGCTAAGTTAAACAAGACCAATATCTTTGATGAGTATAACCAGAGTTCAACTATTGACAGTGTGTTTAATAAGTTGGAGAATGGGTTACAAATCAAGAATTACTTGAATAAGTTTGAAGGTCTTAATGAAGCTATTGCAGCTGTTTATCCTAAAGCTGGAGGTAAATCTACTCAAGCTGCACTAACTGAAATATTCAAACAGGATAATAGGTTAGAGTTGCTCAAGAAGTTGCGAGAAGAGTTCAAGACAACTGAAATCTATAAGAACAATGGTTTCCCTAAGTTCAACCTAATGAGATTTATGAGTGATTTTGAAGAATTAGCTGTAATGGCTGACTCAATCTTTAAGAATGAGTTAAGTAGAACAGAGTATTATACCTTCAAGAGAATTTATAAGCTAGCTCAAGAGGTTAAGCAGTTAGGTTCTATCCTAAGTGCAAATCAGGGACTGCAGACCAATATGTTTGATAAGTTTGGTTATCTTGATAGAATCGAGCAGGCTGTAAAGGATAGAGTAGAGGAGTATGTAACTGGTGCTGGGGATAATAGGGATGTTAGTATCTTTAAAATCCTTGAAGACAAACCATATCTTGAGAAGCTACATGGCGGTAAGGAGGGTGCTAAGACATATGTCGAAAGCATTGTTAGAGCAGCTAAAACAGAAGGAATGATTGATGACTTTAATACATTGAGGTTCTTAAATGACGATGAATATAGAAGACTTGCAGTTTCTTTCTATAATCTAATCAAGGGAACTATCAATGTGTTAGATGTTATTACTAGAGTTCCTCACTTTAGAGCAACTATTGATATGGCAGCTACAGACTTTGGTATATTTGATGCCATTAGTGCTAAGTTTACTAACGTTTATAATCTATCTAAACTCCTAATTAGGAATGTATATAATGTCTCTTCTAGTAAGGATAGGGATTCTATATATAGGAATGTTGGTAACTTCCTGGATAGTGTTATAAATACTAAGTGGTTCAAAGACAGAGGTACTTCATTTACTATAGCTGAAGGTGATAGATACTTTGATAAGTATGGACACACCCATCAAGCTACAGGTAATGAGGTTATAGATTTGGGTACTGGTCATGGTCAGGCTACTTTCAAAATGTGGTTTGAGAATACAGTAGTTCCAAGTCTCAAGAGGGGTCTTCAAGAGAAGAATGGAGAGAGAAAACTATCGCTTGCTAGAAACAAGTTTATAAGTGCTCTTCAGTTATCTATCTCTGATAGAACTCTTACTCGTGATGTAAGCTATGCATGGACACTTCCTATGAATATGTCAAGTATTAACTCTATTACCGAAATGAACAACTATGTAGAATATTTAACTCACTTTGATGAGTTGGATAAATATACGTTCAATGGAACTCCAGTTTCAGAGTTGTTCTTCTATTACAACATGATTGTAAATAAGAATAGGTATGGACAAACATCCTTGACAAGACTGTTTGAGCACTTTGTTGGCGAGAAACAAAACTCTGTTGTACAAGATTACTTCAAGTATATCGGAGATATGGACTTCAACAAGTTACTGAATAACTCTGACTATTCACTTGAAGATGTAATCATGGCTTGCGCTATAACTGTTAGTGGAGGTAATTACGGTAAGAAGTTCCCCTATATTAAGGTCTTTAATCCTTTATTGCAGACTTATGAGCTGTTTACGTATATGGGTGAATTTAACTCTTCTGAGCAGCTTCCAGATGATGTCATTGACAATCTGCCAGAGGGAGATGCTAGTGGTCCTGCTAACTACAAGCCAGTGGTCTTCCCAAATCAGAAAGAGTTGATGAACTATTTTACATGGTTACCAATGAACTTCAGCAAAGAGCAAGATGCAGAACCTCTAGAAGATAAACTGTTAAAGCTAATAAATCAAAACAGAGCAATAGTAAAGTATGAGTGCTAAGAACTGTACTTCTACATTGATAATTGGGGGGCTGGAATTTAAAGTCCAGTCTCCCAACGTCAATGGGAATCCTCCAATTAAAGACATTATACAGAACATAATTAAAGAACATGGTTCTGAAATTTCTAAAGCATTATCTGACCCAAAAGGTGCATATGAAGTACTTAACATTAATGATATATCACATTTAAGAGGTAATGCTACATTTAAAGATATTACTAAGTACCTAAACAGTTTAGGTAGGCAGTATATACCAATGAGAGATAGTTTAAGGGTATTAATATCCAAACTAAACAAAGTTGTTCCAGAGTCTGAACAGAACATTCTTTGGGTTTCATCACCCATAACACTAAATGACGTAAAAGTACCTAACGTAAATGTTAGTACTAACGGGGATTTAGTTATTCTAGACTCCAATAACCTTAATAAAGTATATAATACACTAAGGGAATATTTCTATGCTAAGACTATTAATACTCCTGAAAAGATTAATCAAATCTTATCCTTTATAGGAAGTATTGGTAAAGCAACTGACAAAATGAAATTAAAGTCTGATGTATGGATAGCTAATCTACAGTCCAAGTTCACTGAGATGAGAAAGAATCCTGCAACAGCACTACACTACATTGTTAGTGATGATATTATAAACGAATTAGTAGACCTATCTGGAATGAGGTCAGAACTTAATACCTTGCTTAGAACATTAAGTAATGTTCAGTTAAAGGAAGGTAAAGGTAAGCAATGGTGGTTAGAGTGGAATGGTAATGCTGGAACCTATACTAATAGGAATGGTCAGCAGTTTAAGTTCAACTTTAAAGAAATGGATACCACTATTACAGGATACCTAAAAGAGAAGGGTATTGAAGCTAATGAAGAAGAAATTAGAGCTACAAAGGCTGTTCTACTAAGTGGAATATCACAAGGACATCCATTGTCAGACAACGAGATATACGATTTATGGGACGAATTTACTAGAAAAGGTTGTGAATAATGGCTTGTATTAATCATAATGATATAACATATAGAACACTTCTAGAACTTTCTGGATTAACCCAGTTAGAGCTTGATGCAAAGGTAAGGAAGACACTAGAGACTACTGGGGAATACCCATTTATTGAACAAGTAGTATCTTCCGACACAATACCTGCATTAGTAAAGAAGTATAATTTAGTCAAGTCGGGCGATAGATATGTTGCTAAAGATGTTGACTTAGAAGGAGTGGATGCACCCTATTTAAATAGCATCTATAGAGACTTAGAGATAACGATAACTCCACTGTTTGATGGAGAATCCCTAGTAGACATCAAGAGGAGGGCTACTATAAATAGGGATTTAGAAGTAGAAGAAGATTATGTAGGACCTTATACTGAGCATAATAGTAATATATTCCCTCAACCTATTCAGGTAATTAATGGAAACTACATCTATCAGCATGATGGTAATTACTACATATCTAAATACAAAGTAGGAAGTTATACTGCATTAAGTAATCTACCAAGAACAAAGAACTTGAAGACGGCTTATTCCAAAGCTACTCCAGTAAACACTAAGTATGAAGTTAATAGAGACGTTCTTAGGTTTGTATCGGACTATAGTAATTTATTGTCTGCAGGACAAAATGCTATATATAATACTAATTCAGAACTTCCACCAATTATATCATATTATGGCAATTTTAACTATCCTAAGTTCAAAGTTGATACAACTCTTAAAGGCAAGTATGACATTAATGAAGAGGGTACTATCCTAATAAATCCAAACAAAGTTGGAACTGAGCCTAAAGCATTAGAGAGGGCTATTCTTGAGGCTGAAGGCTTCTATAGTGAAACAGAGATACTTGAAGCACTAAATAGACTTACTAATCCAATTAAAGTTGAAACATTAAAAGTAGGTAACAACCAATATTTATTAAGGTCTACTAATAAAGATAATAAACTTAATAATTATTACCCAGAACTTTCTAACGGTAATATAAGAATCAATAAACTTGAAGCTATGTTGGATAGACTAACCGACCTATATGGGGTTAAGTTCAATAGAGTTACAAGTTCAGAATTGAGGTTGGGAGGGTTTAAGGATGTAATTCCAGATGCTACTAGAGTCAATGCTTTCATACTTGATGGAGAAATCTATATCAATACTGATAACGCAAGTGATGATGCTCCTATTCATGAGTTGTCTCATATGTTGCTTGGTTCACTAAAGTCTACAGACTATAACCTATACTCAGCATTAGTAAACTCCGTAGAGAATCTTGATGATTATGATTTGAGGCTAGAGGAGTTCCCCAATAGGGCTAGAATGGATGCAAATGAAGAGATATTTGTAGACCTATTTGCAAAACACTTTACTGAGAACTTAGAGCTACCAGTTGATGCTAATCTAATGGATAGGGCAGAATATGAGATTAAGAGAAATATTGACTCTGCTATCTTCCCTAACGAAAGTACAACTAAGGTTAGTTTGAGTAGTATTAGTGGTAAGTCTTTCTCGGAAATCATGGACTTATTTGGAACATCACTGAATGAAACCACAATAGCCAATGCCTTTAATGGCAATGAGGCAGGAACTAATAGACGACTAGCTAACATAAAGGAAGATTTATTAAAACAAGGATTATTAAAAGAGTATTGTGAATAATGGCAAAGTGTGGATATACTCTATTAGGAAGGTCGTTTGGTTCTGAGTTAGAGTTAAATAACTTCCTACTTAACAATAAACATAGTATAGACCTTGGTAGAATATCTGATATAGTATTCAGTCTTAATAGCAAAAAGGATGAAGTAGTATCTATATTGGACAGTAAACTATCATGGGCTACTAAAATCCAGAATATTAAGAGAAATCCTAATTCATTCTTGGACGATGAAGATATAGACCCAGAATCAGTAAAGCCATATAAAGGTGTAACTTCTGCTATAAAGTTATTTAGGCAGGCAGATGGTGTTACTAGGTTTGTACCTGAATTTAAGATAGAAAACTTCAAGGAGAAGTGCTTTGAAAGGTGGGGTAAAGAAGGCTTCAGTGCAATGGAAGCTAAGTTGGTTGATAAGGAAGCAAACACTCCAGTCAATAAAAGTGATATGGAAGCTGCTTTTAAAGCACTTACTACTAAGTGGGACTTACTTGGTAAGGTAGGTACTTCACTTCATAAGGTGGCTGAGTTATTCTGGAAAGGTGAGAGTTTGTCAGCCATAGTGCAGGATGATGAAGTAAAGAATTATCTTGACCCAGTAATGGCATCTCATATGTACAGCAACATGGAGATATTGAGAAATCAGTTAATCAAACTTCATGGTAATGGAGACCCAAACAGTGTAAAGTTCTATCCAGAGTATGTAGTTGCTGGTGACACACAGGCTCTTGATGATAATGGTAATCCAATTAAGCTACTTGGTATTATCGACTTACTAGTAGTAGATTCAGAGGGACAAGTTCACGTGTATGACTATAAGACTTCTGATAAAGCTCACTTAGACTTTGATAGTACTAAGAAATTAACATTCGATTATCAGCTAGCTGTATATAGACAACTGTTAGAAAGTTATGGTTTACCAGTAAGTAGAGCAATGCTTGGAATCATTCCATTATCTATGCAGGATTTTGACGGAGCTACTGGTAACTTCTCTAACATCGTTGCTCCCACTAGTGTTGTAGGTGGAGTAAAGGAAATTAACATTGATTACAGAGATAGAAATCCCAGACTATCTTATGATAGTGCTTCTGCATTTGTTACAAATAATGTGGAAATGGTTATGCCCGTTGAACCAGTTGAGGATTTAGTTACTAAGGACTTCGTTGAGCATATGTCTACAGGATTTGCTAAACTGTTCCCAGGATATAAGTTCAACAGGGAATTGAATGAAGCTACCCTAGAGGCTTTAAAGAAGGATGTTAGGTACAATACATCTACTGGTAAGTGGACTCTTCCAGACTTAAAGAATAGAGGTAAAACTCTAACATTCGATACACAAGCTGAAGCATATAAAGCTTTGGAAAGCTACCATGAATCGTTACTAAGTTCTAAGACAAGGGAAACTGAAAGGTTAATTGGTAACATTAGAACAGCTATTAACACTGGTAATACCAGCTTCTTACCTTTGTCTACTCGTAAGATTAAAGGACATAGTGCAGGTTGGTTTATAAAGGAATGTAGTAGGTACTGTAATGCAGAGTGGAAAGTAATGGACGTTCCAGAGCTTACATCTTTGGGTGTAATGCTACTATTTAATAAGAGAGCTAAATACTTTGATGTATTGGTGTTAGATAACACTCCGTTAAAAACTCAGCTTAAATTTACAAAAGGTTCTACTGTTCTTGGAGAATATGCTTCTAATGTAGAACTAGAGCAGAGAGGTATTCCAGCATTGGAGGGAGTTGTAGGTAATGTAGACCTAATGAAAGCTATGCTAGCCTTAAATGAATTACCTGATTTATTCAGGGAAGGTAAGTTTAAACTGGGAGAGATTAGAGTCCTCAATCAGAAAGACGAGACTGGTATGCACACTAGTGCTTGGCAGTTATTGCAGAACTTTAATGAACTCACTAAGGATGGTAGAGCTGGTATTACAAATAATTTCTCTACTGGAAGAATACAGTTCCTAGAGAATTATCAGTTAGCTTACTATAACATGATTCAATTCTGTGCCTTAGGTAAAGAGCAAAGTAGATTGAATAATGTATTGTCAGAGTTTGAAACTAATCCTATTATTCTTGACCACTCTATCGAGAACCTGATAAAGATGAAGAAGATGTTGGAGCAGGAATATTCAAACCTAACTGAGACTAAGACCACTGATTTCTCATCTCCTCAAGGTATTGTGTACGGCTATTTACTTAAAGCTATTAAGGATTTAAGAGGTATGCACTATATACAAGAGATTAGGGATGGTAGTAAAATAGCCCTAATGATTGATAATCCTGATGTAATGGCATCTGCTAACCTTAGAAATATGTATAAGGTAACTACGGATGGTCTTGTACATTTGAGAACTAACCTTAATAACTTTGCTGCTGAGATGCGTACAGCTATGGAGAAGTTCTGGAAAGCTAAGGGATATTCTACTGAAAGAAGAAACTTAATTGGTGACCAACTATCTCTATTTAAGAATATGTTTGTTACTGATAGGGATGGTAATATTGACCGCAGGATGAGGGTTAAGAGTCCATTTGTAGATAGAACATTAGATGCAGCTGAGAAAGAGTTTCTAACATTTTGGTTGGATAAATTAAATAAGTATAGGTATCCAAACCTATCTGATTCAGATTTAGAGGAAATGAGGTTAGACCCTGACAGTGCATATTATGATGTTCCACTAATGGAAGCAAGCTCTGCTACTAAGGTACAAGAAGGTGGTAAGGGATTAATATCTTGGTTTAAAAGGAAGGTAGACCAATTTAGAAACCCTAAGGAGTGGGCTGACAGAATGATTACTGGTGCTTTAGACTCCGAACATGGTGAACAGCTAAAGGAGGATATGGAGAAGTATGAAATGATTGACATGTTTGAGTACAGTGACAATCCAATAACAAGAACTAACGCCCTTGAAGACCATGATACAGTCTTCTTTGAAACTAACCTTAATGACATTATATATTCTTACGCCTTTGTTAAGGAAAGAAAGAAAGCCTATGATGAAATACTACCTGTAGTTAAGGCTACTATGGTAGATATGCTTATGGAAGCTAATTTCCAAAACCTAGACATTAAGAATACAGTTGGATACACTAAGGATTATGTAAAGAATAAAATCATAGGTCAAACATTAGTGCCAGAAAATCTTAAAGGATTAGCCCATTATATGGGTATGGTTAGAAACTTTACTACTACTGCTGCTTTAGGTTTCTCTCCTAAATCTGGTCTATTCCAGATGATGGAAGGTTTCTGGAAGAATGCAGGTAAAGCTATTATTAGACCTATGGGTACTAACCAATTTGGTTGGGATGAGGTACAGCAGGCTATGAAATGGGTAGCTGGTGACATGAAAGACCATTTCAAAATAGTATCTCTTGGAGAGTTGATAAATGAGCAGTATGCTATTAATGACTTCGACTCTAACGTATATGATAAAAGGCTTAGAGGTGAGCCTGGTTTGATTAACTTCCAGGGTAAGATGCTATGGACTACTTCTGCCCCTGACTACTTTAATAGAATGACTCTATTTGTAGCTCAGATGATTAAAGATGGTTGCATGGATGCTTACTCTAAGAAAGGTAATAGTCTAGTCTATGACTGGAAGAAAGATAAGAGATTCTCTGCATATGCAACAGGTAATAAATCTGATGCTAAATATGGTTATCAAAAAGCTCTGTATGAGGCTATGATAGACCAATTTAGAAATGAGGGTTGGAAGAATGATAAAGGTCAACCAATTGGATATGATGATGATTTACCAATGGCGTACACTAATAAGGAAGCACAGAGTTTGAAGTCCTTTGCTGACCAAACTTATGGTTATTATTCACATGAAACTCAAATGATGTTGAAGAGTTACTTCCTTGGTGCACAGTATATGCAGTTTAGAACTTATTGGTCAGCTTTGAAGAATAGATACTTCTTAAAGGGTGGTGTATATTCACAAGGTAATTTCCAGCAACTTGTAGACGAGAAAGGCAATAAAGTTTATAAGAAACTTGTTACCATTAATGGTGTTCAGCAATATGTTCAGACCACTGAGAATACTGGAGAACCATTTATAGTATGGAGAGGTAACTGGCAGGAAGGTATATTCATGTCAATTAGGGATGGATTCAAAGAAATGCTTGAAGGATTCCGTGATGATGGATTATCTGGAGTAGTGAAAGGTGCTAAAGAATTTTGGAGAACTAATAATGACGAGCTTAAAAGGGTAAGACACGCCAATTTAAAGCAATTCGCATATGATATGGCGCTTTGGACGTTGATTGGTGGTCTACTTGGATACTTCTTAACCCAACTTCTAAAGGAGCAGCAAAAGGCTGACAAGGGTAGAAATTTGAGTTGGGGAGATATAATGCTTAGGGATGCAGAAAGTATCTTCGTTTCATCATTAGTAACCTCAACTGATGATTTAGGTGCTTTTGAATCAATGCTATCACCTCTTACAGATTGGACTCCACCTTCATTTAGAATGTTAACTAATATTTGGAATGATGGTTGTGCAGTAATCACTGGAGATAAGGATTTTAGTAAGGCTGTTATAAACAACATCGGTGTACTAAGACAGACCAGAAACTTCTGGTACGATGCTAGTGAAGCAGTGGAAAGTGCAATTGAATAATGATTATTGGAATTTCTGGAAAGAAACAATGTGGTAAGGATACGGTATGTAAAATTATTAAAGCATTAGATATATGGAATAGGTATGGAGATGGAGATATGCTTACATTTGTAAAGATGTTGCTTAAGACCCCAAGTCCATTGGGTAGTATATGGTACAAACATGCATATGCTGATAAGCTTAAGCAAGTCCTATCCATTATACTTAATGTACGTGTAGAGGCATTTGAAGACAATATATTCAAGATGTCTTACAGTGAGATAGCCAAGCCAGAAGGGGGATATTATACTAATAGAGAACTCTTACAAAGGTTTGGAACTGAGGTTGGTAGAAGTATCTCTCCTACACTATGGGTAGATGCTTTATTCACGAGTTATAGTGAGGATGACCATTGGATTATCCCAGATGTTAGATTTCCCTCAGAAGCTAAGGCTATTAAGGATAGAGGAGGTATAATCATTAGAGTAGACAGGGAAACTCTTTCTCATGACAACCACCCGTCCGAAACAGCATTGGATGATTATGAAGGTTTTGATTACAGAATAGATAATAATAATGATATAGAACATTTAATAGATAAGGTAAAAGGGATAATGTTCCAACTAAACCTTATATAAAGCAATTAGGGCGTTACTGGTGATTAATTTCACTGGTAACGCCCTTATTTTTTTTTATTTAGTCTTTCTTTTCTACATATTCAGGTTCTCTTTCGTCCTGCTGCTTCAGATAAGTAAACATTCTCTTACCTAATGCTTTGTAATCCTTTTCATCCTTAGATTTAGAAGCTCTCTTAGCCATCCTAATTAAAGTTCTAGTATTCTTTCTACTAAAGATTCTCTCACCACCTTCCAATTCCATTTGAGTGGAACCATCTGGGGCGATTACCTTCATTTTAGGTAATTCTTCATCCTCTTCAATATCAAGTTCATCCCCTTCTTTAATTCCAGAGCCTTGATTGACCTCTAATACAAATCTAACATCATCTTCCTCTGCTATATTCTCGTTCTCAGGTTCTCCCTGATATACTGATATTACTTCCATATCTTCATTAATAAAGATGATGTCAAGAGGAATTTTAGTATCTTTCATCCAAAATCCTACAGTCTGTGGTTCTTCAAAGAAGAATAACATTCCTTCATCATCTTTCATTTCTGTAACTCCTTGCAAACCTTTAATTCTTTCTTCCTCAGTTCTAGCACAAGTTACATTATACTCTCTGTCTCCTATTTCAATCTTCATTATTCAACTGTATTTAATAGTCCTGTGTTATCAACTGTATTTTCAAGAATCTCATATACAAGCAGCTTACCAGCCTCGATAGCAGCTTCATCTGAACCATCCTGCATTAGTTTCTCCAATTGCTTAGTGACTTCAAGATTGAAGATTATCTCCTCCCTCTCAACCTCTGCATGTTGCTTAATGTCTCCACCTTTCTCTTCTGTAATAACTGGAATACCTTTAGCTGTCACATCCTCAAACTTCTCATCTACATTCTCTAAGTGATGTTTGTGAGCGTGTAAAGCACCGTCAGGGATTACATTAACTGCACCTCCGTTTTTAAATCCAGCTACTTCTTCCATTCTAACCTCTTCTTGAATCTTCTTTCTCTTTTCTTTCTGACCTTTAGATAACTTAACTACTCTCTTAGCAAAGTCTCTATTCATCTTTAGTCCAGACTTACCAGCCTTTACTGTATTTTGTTGATAGCCACCATTTAGTTGTAGTTGAGTTCCAAGTCCAAGTAAAGGATTGTTAGAAGCTGTAAATGCCATTTGAGCTTCATCTGCTATGTTACTCATCTTGGATTGTTGCATCTGAGCATTGTGTATTTGTCTATTAGCCCTATTCCTTGCCCCACCACTTAATAGTCCATACTTCTTACCGCTCTTAGTAAGGGCATCATCTACAGTAGATTGAGTTCCACCATAAGATGAACCTACTTGTTCAAATGCCTCGTTGTCCTTAGTAATAGTATCAGCTTTCTTAGCACCAATAGCATTAACTAAGCCGAGTGGAGTTAGTTTAAGAAACTTACTATCTAGTATCTTATCAGCTGTGGTCATTTGGTCTGTTCCTACTCCCAACGCAGTTAATCCGTCTGATAACATTCCACCTACCTTCATAGCACCTCCTATAATAGTACCAACTCCAGGTATAGCAGATACAGCATTAGCAGCAGCATCGTAGCCTTGATTTAGTCCAGTAGTTAGTGCTGATTGTTCTTTCTGGGGAATTAGACTTCCAACTACATCAGCTATACCCCCAGCTACATTCATGGTATTACCAATCTTAGCTTTGCTAAATATTCCACTATTAGGAGTAACAGTAGAGGAGTTCCCACCAAACCTCTTTATATCCTGTATAGCCTTATTAGAATCTCTGTTGAATTTCAAGGACATACTTAATGGGTCTCCCATCTTAGCGTTAAAATCAATTAAGCTGTTAGTCGGAGCCATTATTTGCTCGGCTGATTTACCAAAGTCAGCAGCCCAGTCCTTTCCCATTAAATTCTGATAGACTGGTGTCCCATTGTTTTGTGGAATGGTGTAGGGACCCCATGTTGAAGTCCCTCCCCACTGGTATCTTTTAACTAGTTTACGCATAACTTACGATATATAATGTTTTTAAAGCTGTTATTATAGCTAACTCGTCACCAGTATATCTCACTTTAATCTTTATGTACTTATCCCTAATTCTAGTCTCTTTTCTTTCATTAGACCATTTATTAACATCTAATGACAAGAAATCAGCACTATAACCTCGGTCTCTTAATTCAGATGGAATGTCAGAATTACTAGTAATATTTAGAGCAGTCATACTCTCTGGTAATGGATTATTAACTAGGTTAAGAGGAGGATAAGTATTACCATCCTTGTCTTTAACAGTCCAGGCTAATTCATTCTTAGCCCAGTAAGTTATAGAAGGAATTTGAATATCCCATTTATCCTCTAGGTAGTCCATGTTACCATTTATTCTACCATATTCCATAACCTCATACCATTTACCATTTTGAACTAGTACATTTGTATATCCAGCCGATACAAGTGAGCTATATCTATCTTGAGTTATCTCTTGTAAATATCTCTTCTTAAAAGGACATGCTTTGATATGAGTAGCTATCTTAAATTCATTTAGTTGTTTATCATGCACAATTTCTGAACCAGATATGTATTGGTAATCCCTACCTGCTGAGGTTACAGACTGATAGTGGTCTTCAATCTCATTCAGACTATCTACCCTTGAATAGAATAGTGGGAACATAATCGACATATCTTTATACTTAGTAGTACTGTATAATATGTCTCTTTGTTCAGGTATAATATCCAAGTAGTCGTGATTATAAACTATATCTGCACCATTGTATTGGTATAGATGTTTAGTAGCCTCTTGCCTAAAATAAGCATTCCTTTTATCGTTGGCAAAGTTATATACTTCTCCGACAACTTCAAAATGGAAGGATTCAGGTTGAGTCTTATTGCTTATAATCTGCAGATTATTGAAGATTTTATGTACAGATGGATTATCAACTACAATAAATTCCAGCTCAAATGGATGTTGCTTACCATACCAATAGCAAGGACTAATTGGCTTTCTAGTAGGCATTAATCCAGCTTGACCATGCTTCCAGAATGAAGTAGTTAGTAAGTCATACCTCATCTTAGTAACTACAGTTACATTAGAGTATAATGTCTTTACTACATTTCTAACTTCACCTTCAACTAAATCAGTTCCTTGATTATATACTACAGCTTTAATAGGTATTGTCCACCTACTATCTCCGACTGAATTGGCATTGACTGATACTTGATTACCATTAGTAATAAAGAACTTATTTCTAACTCTATCATCAGCAATACTATACTCAATGTTAGAACCGCTAATATCAAGGTTTAGTTGCAAGTTACCTAACTTAGCTTTGCCATCTATTACAGTTAGTACGTTATCAACTACTGCACCACCCTGCATACTAATAAGAGGGTAGTTAGAAGTTATCTTAGTAATTGTCTTAGATGTGTTTCTATCAAAACTAAAGAAGATGTTATCAATATTCTCAGAATATGATGGAACCCATGAGTAGAATGTTACAAACTTCTGCATAACTTCATTGTAGCACAAATTCCATACATTCTCTTCCAATGTATTAATATCATCATAGAATGTAAACATTACATCTTGCTTAAACCTATTGTAGTGAGTTTTAACGTTCCTAATACCAATAATTGGGGTCTTCTCTTTCTCAGTAAGTGAGATATTATCATTCAAGAACTTCTGTACTTTAAAGTCTGAGATAACCTCGAACAGTTGCCCGTTAGTTCTCCAAATCTTTTTCCCGACTGTATCCACTCCATAGACGTAATAGGGAGTCTTGATGACACTCTCCGACCACTGAGTACCGAATGTATCAGACAGCATTTTTGGATTCTCTGGCAGCACGTTAGAGGTGTTTATGAAGGTATTTCCGCCCACACCTTCACCTGCAACTACTCTTTCATTTACAGGTATCAAAGCAACGCCATGTTCAAATACACAAATGATACTACCAAACCATTCAACCAGCTTAACTATACTACCATAAGTTAATGGATAGTCCCTATAGTGAGTCAATTTGAATATCCTATAACCATTTTTGAATGAGTCATTGACATTAATGTCAGAGTACATAACTCTAATATGGAACTTATTCTTAATAGCTGGAACATTAGGTAGTTCATAGTAGTACTTGTCAGATGTAGTACTGTTTATACCACCATTTATTACAAATGATTCTGGTATCTTAGATTCTCCAGTAACTGACATAGCTTGTAATGGATAGAATCCTCTAGGTTTACCTGCCATTCCCATCTCAGATGTATATGATACGTCAGTACACCTCATTGATAGATTGACGTTGCTGCAAACCTTAATAGTAACCCAGTGTCCTATCTTGATGGCATTAACATCACCTCTGTTGATTTTACCATTCTTCTCACTATCTCCTATAGTATAGTTATCCTTCCATGACATTTGGTCTACAATATCATCATTAATAGGAGCTGATGAATCCTGGAAGTTTCTACACATTCTATGTGTATAGTTACCTATGTAGCAATCACCTCTAAATAGGTTCTTAGCTATCATAGTATCTCCATCCTCATCTAAATCATCCCATAACATTCTATTACATATAGCATAGAAGGCTGATGAATCTTCATACCTAATTTCGAAGTAAGTATCTAATAGGTTCTCCTCATAGTTAGGAATCTTAATGTCAATAAGACTCATCTTATTAGTATTATATCCCTCCAAACCAATATAAGGTCCCCAACTTCCTCTTAGTAGATTACGAGCATTAGATGATTTATTTGTATAGTTATAGTAAGATACTCTCCATGCCTCTTCAGCCTCTCCAGCTCTTGCACTAAATAGCTGTTTCTTACCCTTTAATGCCTTAACATTATCACTAATAGCCATAATGTTATATGTTTCATCTTGAGTAGAATCGTTAGTAACATAAGACAGATTGTAGAAATGAGTACCACTTCTATCAAAATACTTCTTGCTGAACTGTGATTTAGCCATCTTAACCTCAAACTGAGTGCCAGTAAATAATTGATTAAAGTAAGATTGTCTTAGTTCAAATTCTGGACATAGGGCTGCATATCCTTCTAATACATTATCCTTAGCAATGTCTTCGCACCTCCTGTCGAAATCATGTGTAAGAACTCCGTCCTTGTCTAGGAATCTTTCTACTCTATATTCATCAACTCCAGAAGGAAGTACTGGTAAATGACTTGTATTCTCTAGACCTATTGTAACGGCTTGTGCTAGTGTAGTAGGTATTCTCTTTTGTCTTACAAAGAAGAATCCTTTAGTATATCTCTTTAATTCTCTGACAGCATCCTTACTAATCTTAATATCAAATCCAATAGGAACTGTACCACTCTCAGCTAGCTGATTACCATTGTACTTAATCTTAACTACACCCTTAGAGTTCTCATTTTGACTATCAAGCTTATATGTCTCCTTATTGATAGGAATGTACTCTCTATTAGCTTGAATAGTGGCTATATTATTTGTACTAGTTGGGTCAAAACCTTCCTTGAATAGAGGATAGTCTTCCCAATCTATTCTATCAGAATCACCAGGAACAGCTAATCTACTAATACCTCTAACGTTAAATACTGGTGACAAGGTATAATCGTTAAGAATATACACTACTCCTAGTCTGTAGATTTCATCATTCCAATATCCGAGCTTATTATAGATGTTCATCACATTATAATACTCATACTGTCCTGATTCATCCTTATAATCCTTATCAACTCTACCTATATTGTTCTCCACATTTAACTCTGGTAAGAAGTGTAGAGATAGGTCAGTAAGCTCTTTATATTCAATATCTGGATTTGCCACATTACCCAAGAATAGCATATTCTGACAAGTAGTTTGTGCAGCTGCACTATTAACTACATTATAAGCAACGTTAATATCGTTAATACTAACAGATTGTACAGTTTCAAACCCAGTAATACTAATCTTAGCAACGTTGTTATATACAGCAAATTGCTTCATAATCTTAAATGAGGTAGTCATTTCATTTCCATCTACATCGGATGTACTTCTTGTATAATAAACTACTACATTGTTGTAAGATGAATCTATATTAGTTAATAAGAATGAAGCTGACTTATAACTGTTCTCATCTCTAATTCCACCTTGTATAGAGGATGGGTCATTCAAATTACCAATATGGCAAGTTACTATGCCTGACTCAGCTATAAAATCTGTTTCATTCCCATCAGAATCTGATAACTTAAAGTAGAATACATAGTTACCAACCCTTAAATTACCACTGGTGTTTAACCCCATGAATGTAAGGTTAGCAATATTGTTAGTCTTCTTATAAAGTGATATATCAGACTCAAAGGAATCTATATCATATATATTAGTGTCATTATCTCCTTCCCTATCTACAATCTGATATGTATTCATACCAGTAGATGAGAATCTTGTGTTAATTAGCTTAGGATAGTTACTACCATCATTAAGGATAAGGTTTACTGAACCATCATAAGACTGTTGAGGAACAATGTCAATAGGATGGTTCAGGTCAAAACTGAGTAATTCTGTATCCAGGTTGATTAAACTACCTTTAGGATACACAATTACTCCGTTTTCCCTTATATCTTCATTAGTTCTTAGTACTCTTAGTGGATTGTACTCATAAACTAATGCTCCCTTCTGTTGAAGTTGATTCAATCCTAAGTCTAAGTTCAGTGACTTACCACTTAGTGATTTGAAATTCATATATTTATGTGTAAATAGATTTGTTACTCTTTAGGACATTGATAGCTAAGTCTGGTGCATCACTATCCTTACCTTTCTTCCAGGTTCCAATACGAGTACTTGGTGATTTAACTAGGATTTCGTTATAGTAACCATCAGGTATCTCTCCTGATAACTTCTCATAAGCATATGAGGTAACGAATACATTGTTAAATGACTCAGAGAATGTCCATGTATAGCCTTTCCAATCAACCAAAGTTGTAGCAGATGCAGCTTTAGGTTTGTAAGAGTTAAACGTTAAACTACCATCATTGTTAACAGTATATCCAACACTTGAATCGGCTACATAAATCTTACCTCTATCTATACCACTTAAGGAATCAGAAGTAACTGTATAAGCTGAATAAGCATTAGTATAACAGTTAAGAATATCAGCATCCTTAGAGTAGTCCAGGTCATCTCCTATAGATACTACAGTAGACATAGATTGATTCTTATGGATACTAAATATAGGAAGATAGTTGTTTAATCCTTTAATAGCAGCTGTCCATCTATTCATATGAGTCTCTATAGATGTAGTATCACTTCCCAAGAAGAAGTCTACATTTACATTAGTGCCACCATTTGGAACCCCAATGTTGATAGTACATAGTGTATCAGAAGCTACGTGATATACATAGTCAAGGTTGTTAGGTCCAACAAAGTTGATTGTTTTACTTCCCTTCTGCAATATAAGAAGTTGACTTAGTAAGCATCTCACCATTTTATCAACCCTAATAAGGTTATCTGTCCTATCAGAACCACTGGATGGTGTAGTAGGTGCTGTACGTCTAGAAGCTAAATTAACTGGATGGTGAACTCCATTTACATCTTTCCATGTTGCAAATAGGAAGTTATCTCCACCATCTACCTCATTTTTACTACAGCTCCAGCCGTCTATGGTTCTTCTTGAAGCATTATACCACAGTGAAGCACTATCTCCATCTTTACCTCCAAATATACCTACTGTACCATTACCCATGTTAGATAGACTGGTTTGTAATCCAGTATCATCCACACCTGCACCACTATTTTGACCACTACCTACAGCAGCACCGCTAGCAGTAACAGAGCAGTTGTATTCCATATTCTTATCACTAGCCAGTACGCATCTAAGATTACCATTCTCTTCTCCAAATGAGAATAATTTCTCCTTCTGTGTTAAATCCATGGATTGTTCATAAGCTGGTCTTAATACCTCTTGGCTTATAGTCTTAGAAGCCACACCTCCAGCATTAGAGTAGATGTACCTTGTAGTAGCTAGTTGTCCTACTAACTGATTATTACTCCAAGCAAAAGCTTTTGCAATCTTTGAAGTTGGGTTAGATATACTAGCAGTTAGTGTAGAGTTATTATTAGGTAGAACCTCTGAATGGTCAAAGTCGCATGATGTTACACTTGGTGTAGTTCCAAAATAGTTATTTACTATTTTTTCATCAGGCTTACCTGCATACATCTTCTTATCGTAATCATATCCAGCAGCTGGGGTTACTTTAACTTCATAAGTTCCAGTTTTACCTACCTCGTATTTATAACCAGAAACATCTGTATCTAGTGAAGGTACTTCTGTAATGAATTGAGATATACTTACCCTCGTAATAGGAGAAGGGGATGTAGCTGCACCTGCCTTTAATGTTAAAGATGGAACTCCTGTCTTCTTGACTGATGTATTAACCTCACTTTTAACATCCAATAAGATTCTACTCCTAGCATTACCACTAGGAAGACCAGTGTTGAAATCTGGAACTTCCTCATAGAAATCATTGAAATATCCCCCAGTATAGACTAGTTTATAACCTACAGTCTTCTTAACTCCAGCTACATATCTGTCTATTCTAACTATATAAATCCAATTCTTTTGAATTGTACTATCATCGAATGGTATAATCTCTTCAAAGCTACCATTATAGTACTCTTTAGAGATAGCATATTTATAGTTACCGTTAAGAGTCTCAGCACTTGCAGCATTAGCTGAATCAGTTAGACTTATAAAGGTAAACTCTATTTTTTCAATGTCTGAATCCTCATTTAGGTTGTAGTAATCATATCCCCAACCTATTTTCAGGTATGTATCAGTAACATAGAACCTCCACTCTCCTAATACCTCAGAATTAGTTCTAATAGCATCAAAGTCTATAGTTCCACTCTTAGCCATTCTCTCTAATACTCCATAAGGACAAGCTGGCATAATTTTATACTGAGTCTTACCTGTCTTGCCACTCTTAGTAATAGTTGACTTAACGGCAGATGAATCAGCTTCAATCAATCCAACCTCATCTGGATTATTTTTGGTTGTTCCTTTAAACACTCCTGTAGTTTCTCCAGAGAACTCTACACTGATAACCTTAGTATCATCATTACATGAATACTTTCTAATAAGGTTGAATGTATCAAAGGTCTTCAACTCAACTACTAAGATTAGTGCTCCAGATGATTTAGCACTAAATACTTGGACTAATTCTTTTGATTTGATAACATCCAGCATTGGAGTATTACTATTCTCATAAATCCACAGTCCATTGCTATATATCTTCAAGTTCTTCTCATCTATATAATCAATACTACCACTACTATTTATAACACCCAATCTTAGTTTAATTGCACCTCTATTGATTGCCTCTTTAATAGTTGCATCTATAGAATTAGTAACTATCACAAATCGGTCTCCAGGATGAAATATCTTTACTTCATCTGAATTATTAACTTGAAATAATTTCTGCTTATAGTATTCTAATTCTATATAGGGCACTGAACCCTTCATTGTGATAAACTCATTGAAGTTAAACCTAATAGGAGTGACATTTAGGTCTTCTCCCTCATACAACTGTTGAGGAGATGGGAATGAACCTATCTGACTCTTACCAGTGATTGGATTATGAGCTGCAACATATATAATACCTCCATGTTCCTTCATTCCTACAGGTACATATCCTTTATCAAGATAGGCTGTGTGAACTTCACCATTTCCCATATCATTCTGTAATACAAACTCATTACCATTGTATGTTATTATAGTACCATTTAAGCAGTTTGTTAATACATTACTGGGAGTAGTTAATGGATGTAAGTCCATTATTAAACCCTCACCAAAGGTATTAATTGCTTCTTTTCTCATATTTTATAAGTTCATAGTTGTTACTACTAATAAGTATGTCCTTGAACGTACTCGGATTATCTCTTACTAATGCAATCTCTAAATCATTGCACTTCATTGTATCTTTAAAGAATGTATACCCCATATCGGTAATGTATCTATATCTTATAATGTATTTAGACCAACTGTAAAACACCTTAGCCTCGTCAAATACCTTCATCCCGAATTTATTATGGAATATGAAATTCTTCTTCTTTCTTCCTCTTCCAGTGGTTGACTTAACTACAGTTTCATACTCATCGTCAGTCAATCCTATATAATAGTACCCATCCCACTCTTTAACTTTCTTAGAGTATAATACTCTTAGCTTCCTCCTTAACATTCTTCTATAATAGTTATAGTGTTTAATAGAATCACGTGTAAGTTGTCCGCAGTAGAACCAGTATCTAAACTTAGTACTACTAATAAGAGTATCACATCCTCTAAGATTATAGTAATATAGCATCCTCCATCCATATTCAACGGCTCGTTTAATATCTTCTGGAGGTACGGTAGGAAATTGGGCTATTAGGTCTGGTAAATAATCATTGACACTTTTAAGCATTAATAGTATTGTTTACCTTGATTTGTGTGTTCTAATATCCTATCTCTATGCTCTGGGTCAAGATATATTAGTTTTTCTCTCATAACCCCTTTAGATTGGAAGTGAAATACCATTTGGTATGCACAGAAATTAGATGCCAGAAAGTCCACCTTAGCCCACTTTCCATTTCTCCTTGCTTTAGAGAACTCCTCTCTCTCGAATCTCTTCATCTTCAATTCAGCTCTCCTAGACCGAGTCGGAAGGACAAATGTAGTATTATTTTCGATTACATCTTCTAAAACCATATTCAAGGCACTTTTAAATATCTTCTTAGCAATAACTTCTTTGTGCCTATTACCTATTAATTCCTCACATGCCTTTGATGTCATCTTCATCTTCTTAGTGGGAAAGGAGATGAATAATTCATCTATATTCATGGCATATCCTGTAGCGTAATTCATTATTTTACAAATTTCCAAGTCTTATTAAATATCTTCCTATTCCAGCTTGTCTTAGCATCCAAGATTTCATTCATATCATTCTGGTTGATATACATAGGAACTCTGGCAGCATCACATAACTTATACCATCTTTGTTCAAGGAGTTGTGCCTCTTGTAACATACCTTGATTATGTTTACTCCAGCCCTCTTTGAACCTATCAGTATAAGCACAATAACAAGCTATTGCATCCTTTTCTTTCTCATTGATAAAAGGTAATCCATCATCATCTAATAGTATTCCTTTATATAATATGTTAACAGAGCCATAATCCTTATCAAAATAAAGAGTATCATTGACTCTCTCATACTTGGCTAGTTTACCACTAATGTAGAATGGGTTGTTATAAACCTTGCGCCCTTCAATGTAATTCTCAATAAACTGTGATTGATAATCTCCATTGACTGTATCATTGGTAGTATATCTCCAATCCTCAAAGTCATATGTTACAGCTTCAATAAAATCACAATTACATGGTAATGTAACGGTTAGGGTTTCGCAGTCTATCTTACATCTATATCTATATAGTTTAGTTTGTCTATTACCTATTTTATTCCAGGCAATCAGACCTATTTCTTCGAACTCTTCTGGTGCTAATTCTATACCATATAATAGGTTAGCTTGAGCATATGCTGATTGAAAGTTTTCCATTATTTAGGAGTTTGGTCATTAGGTAATGTTGGAGCAGCTAACTGTCTATAATAACGTAGCTTCTTCTCTGTCAATCTCTTCTTTATTTCAGCGTCGATGAAAGTCATATTATTAATGTCTAATGCAGAGCAACATCCATAAGTTTGTAGCTGACGAGGGTCTTTAAATATACCTACTACAGATACTTGCTTAATAACTGGAAGATTGAATATCCAACAATCATACATATTATTAGCATTGGGAGTTACGTCTATATATACATAAGGTTTGTTCTTAGCTCTCTTTCTATATTTATGATACTGCATTACAGTAGGACTTATGTACCATATAAATGGCTGTCCTTTATCTACAGAGCCTATATATTCAATACCACCTCCGAACTCAGTTAGAAGTTGTGGTATTTCAAAATGGAATGTAGGAGTACCATCTGCCTTATTTCCACACGTACAGTTCTCTATATCCTTACAGTCTACGTTAATGCAGTTTATAGACATTAATAAGTCCCTCTTAGGGATAAGTCCCTTCATGGAATACTCCTTAATGATTTGGAGTCTTTCATCTACAATATCATCTTCTAATTGTTCTATTGATAAAGTATTGGAAGTGGTATAACCTCTAAGTCCAGATACTATATCATTATAGATTGCAGATGCTAATTTAAAATAATATCCCATAAGTACAAAATAAAAAAGGCGACGACTTAAATGGTCATCGCCTTAGTATTAGTAGGTTTATTAAGCTACGTCTTCGTTATCTGCACCTGGTTTCTTGATTTCATGGATAGTACCAAGAACCTTTAGAGCAGTTTCAAACTCAGTTGCTAGTGAATCTAACACATAGAATACATGAGTAGTCTTAGATGTAACTTGCTGACCAACAGCAGCTCCACCAAACAGACCTCTATCTACCTTGTACTCGATGATGTACTGGTTGTACTTAGCACCTGGTACAGGAAGCTCTTCTTGGTTAACAGCTTCGAACTTTCTAGCCTCGATAGTAGGTAGTCTAAGGTCTTTTAGGATATGAGTATAAGTACCGAATCCTTCAACACTCTTAGTGATTGTTCCTTCAGTAACATCCTCAAATACTTCATTAGTAAGTGGGTTGTTAGCAGCTGTGTTAAGTTTTTGAATCTTAGCCTCAGTGAATAGTTGATATTCGTCTACTCCGTGGATTGTTAGCTTGTCTCCAGCTACCTCAGTCTTGATATATTTGTCACCATAGAAGGCTTGAATCTTATCAATAACTCTCTTGATTTCTTTAGCAACATCTGTTGCAGTAGTAGAGTTGGAAGCAATCTTGAACTCGTAAACAAAAGGCTTACCTTTGAATACGAAGTCATTAGAGTAGTATGAGTTTTGACTTCCAGATAATCTGATGTATAACTTCAACCTGTAGATACCTGCGCCTGGATTAGTAATAGTGAACTCTGCCTTACCAATAACTGGGTCGGAAGCAGCTCTCTTGTACATCGCACTTACGTTAGATTTGAGGAATTTGTTTACACGTCTTACCTCAATGTTGTCTGAACCCTTAACGATTTTATCTAAACCAGTGGTTACATCTTTCAGTGAGTTTAATACAATAGTGTTAGTGTACTGAAACATAAATTAATTATTTTTTGGTTTGTGACTGTTGCTGAGCTGGATTTGCAATAGTCTGATTAACTGCTAAATTAGTTTGAAGCCTTGGGTCACCTGCGTTCTCCAATAATAGCTTTGCCAGCTCATTTATAATCTCTTGACACACATAATCTGGAAACTCCATGACTTGTGATGTATCTTCAACCATTTCAATCTGGTCTTGTGTTAGTCTAATTTTTTGAGGAGTCTTTATATAATCAACAAATATATCAGTTAGTTGGAATACAGAAGAATCCTTGCCATACCTAATTTCAAGTCTAACTTGAGATGGATTTCCATACCTATTAACTCCTGGCTGTTCTACTAAATCTACTGATTTACCACCAATGGTAATCTTAGTTGGAAGTGAACCATCAGTACCAGTAGTTTGTTGAATAGTTGTGTTTGGTGATATACTTCCTTCTCCAGCAGTAAGTCTTACTGGATTGGTAGGCATCGTTGTAGCACTATTTACGTTGTGTATGAAGTAATAAGGATTTCTATAAGAGGGTTGCATATAGAAGTTCCTTATTATTTGTGACCAAAGGTCTGAAGTTAAACGCTTAGCACCAATTTGTACATAAGTACCAGCATCATAACATTCGTATGTCTTTACTACTTTGAAATTGCATACACAATTCAAAATATGTAAATAATCCAATGGTAGATTTACTTCATAAACAGCTCCATACAGTGAGTTAGTTTGAGAACTAACAGCAGCGTATGTATTTGTAGCCAGAGTAGGCTGGAGGATGGCAGTAGATTTTAATACTCTAATGTCATCTGTTGATTGTTGATTTACATCATAAATGTTGTACTTCTTATTAATGTATTGGTATATCGCCTTATTTAATAAGTAGTTAAAGTCCTCAAGTAAAATACTTGGAGCAGCAGTCTTATTCATTTCAACTAATGCTCCTCTGTATACTTGTTTCGCTGTCATTTAGGTAATGTTATTTCTTAGATGCACTTTCTTCTAAGTACATATCAGGATAAGTATCTCTCTTAATAAGTTCAAGTACCTTACTGTTAGTAGGGTTCTTCATCCAAGTGATTACTGCATCGTCAGTTGCACCTAATACAATGCTATCACCATATAGATAAACCTTATTCTTAACGTATATGACATTCTTGTCTTTAGCGTCAATAAACATCAATCTCAGATTAATATCTCCACCAGTATATAGGTCAATAATCTTCTCTGGAGATTTATGTGATATTTCAAGCAAGTAGTCTGTAATATCTGCGTCTGGTGCATTACGCATATTCTTACCAAGCAATCTAGCTTTAAGTGCTCTACCTTCTGCACCTTTAGGGTCACCATAGATGTAGGAGTCAGCATCGTGGATAAGTTTCTTCTTAGAGATTCTCTTAGCAGTATCATATCCAGGTCTTTCTACATATAGTTCAGCTGTACCATAACGAGCACGAGCCTTACCCTCAGCTATTTCACCATCAATTAGTAAATTTCCTTTAGAGTCCCTTGCATCTCTTGATAATGCAATAAGAGGACAATGTTGTATTGAGTGCCACTCAGCAGCCTGCCATTCATCATTTAGATTGAATGTAGTACCATCTTCTATAATGAATACTTTATTCTCAGGAATAAGTGGTTTACCTTCATTTCTATCCTTATCAGAGATAATCATATCACCCTTACTATCTACTGGTCTAACACAATCAGGAAATCTACCAGTCTTCGGGTCTCTAACAGGATTCATGAAGTATTTCTGCCCAACTTTACCGAACACACTTCTTAAAATAATTATATCGTCTAAAACATCAGCCATATTAATTCGTATTTTTATTGTATATCATACATTATCTTTATAATGAGTATGAGAGGGACTATAGATTAGCCCCTCCCAACACATCTTGATTATATATTTTTATTATGCTTCTTTCATAATGAAGCTTCTGTATGGAGAGAATACTCCAACACCAGAATAACCCCAGTTGATTACCTTAGATGCAGCTGTAGTACTTGAAACAATACCAGAGCTTAGACCATCTAAACCACCCACACCAGGATACTTGTTAGTAATGAAGTCACCACCCTTTAATGTGAACATTTGGATAGCTGGTTCACCGCTAGTCTTATCAGCAGTAAGGTCAAGCATTAGACCAAAGCCCTTTTCAGAACCCCATTCACGAGAGAATGTTCTGTCTACCTTGAAAGAAATAGTGTTACCACCGATTTCGTAGCTATTGAATGTAGCGCCAACGTCTACATATCCGTTAGCTTTCTTAGACCATAGATAAGTACCACAAGTTTTGAATCTAGCAAGCCATTCTGATAGACAGCTTTGAATGTCATTCCACATCTTCTCGTTGCAGATGAATACATACTTGTTACCAGTTGGATTCTCACTCTTCTCATTCATCATAGCCATAGCTGTAGTGAATGCTTCTGGAGTAAGTTTGTTGTATACATACTTAGATGCAAATCTCTCGATTTGTGGGATGATACCGTCACCAATATAGATTGGACGACCAGTGTCAGGGTCAGAGATTGTTGGTTTACCGTTCTTATCTACGTTAGTCTTATTAAATAATAGACCTTGGTTACGTACTTCAAGGAAGTTTCTTAATAGATTCTTCTCAAGAGTATCCATCTTATACATTGTTTCTTTTACAGCACCATTGCCTTCACCCTTACCAATGCTGATGAATGTTTGCTCAAGTGGCTTGAATAGAGAAGTATAGCTATCATCAACACGATGTGTTGTAATGTAACCTCTGTGTCTCTCAATGTTAGATTGATACTTAACATAACCCTCTTCATGAGCTTCAGGCATAGCGTTAGATTGGAATCTTGTAGTGTCACCAATCTGACATCCGTCTAAGTCAAGAATTGAAGAATAGTCATTATCAATTAGTCTTACCTCAACAGTCCAATAGTTATCTGCAACTCTTGTAGGTCTAGAGATAACTTGGCATTGCTGCATTGTTTTGTCAATCTTAAAAATGTCGTACTTCTGGTAATAGTTTTCTTTGAAAGCCATTACGATGGTTGTACCACCTTCACCATTAGTTGCTGGAACATCTGCGAACTCAACTCTCTTGATGTAGTTGGTTTCAACTTCCCACTCGAAGTACATACTATCAATACTTCTGTATTTGCTATTTGACTTAGAATCCATGTAGAAGATGTTTCTTAGGGACTCTGTCAAGTAAGAAGCAGTTAGATTAGGGTAAAGTCTTGAAACTATACCAAGTCTAGTTGGTTTTGTGCCTAAGAACTTATAGAAATCTTCATAAGTTCTAGTTTCGCTCATTGTAGGGCGATTGGTTACGAAATTTGCTACTATCATACTTTATAATTTAAATTTAATCTAAATCATCGATTGTTAATACTTTTTTAGCAGGGGCAGCCTTACTACCTGCTGGTTTTTTGACCACTGTCTTAGCTGCATTTGGAGCTTTACCTCCCTTAGCATCCTCAAATCCTTTATTGTAATTATACTTAGATGCTTCTGTAATCTTCTGTTTGTAATAATCAGAAATTTGACTAAACGCCTCTTGTCCTTTTAGTGCATACCAAACCATACCCACTAAGGTCTTTGGGTCATTCAATGCTTTAGCAATGTGTCTAACTCCTGCAACATCTGAATCTAAGATAAAGCTAGCAATTTCATTCATATCGTCCTCAGACAAGGTTAGTGAGGACTCACCCAAATCAATGGTATCATTCTCTTGAATTGCAGCTACAATAGTATCTTCGAACTCTTGAGCAGCCTTTTCAGCAGCTAATCTTTGTTCTTCTTCCTCTTGTTGAGCTAGCAACTCTTCTTTCTTCTTGTATTCGTTGCGGATACCTTGAACCTTCTTCTGATATAATGCTTCGTGCTGTTTAGCTAATTCTAACTCAGCAGCAGCATCCTCATCAGTAAGCTCTGGGATTTTAGCTTTTAAATCTATAAGATACAGTTCATCATCTGGGATAGAATCAACCTCATAAACAGGAGTTTCTTCTTGATTAGAAGCTAAGTACTCTTGAATAGCTTGTTGAGCAATATACTTTTTATATTCCTCTGCACTCAGATTATTCTCTCTAAGCTCGTTAATAAGTGAAACCTCATCCTCTGCTAAACCATAATCGTCATTTGACTCGTCATAATTTAGTATTTGAAGTTGTTCCTCTCTTGAAAGCTCATTGAAACTCTTCTCTTCAATCTCTCCTGTCTCGTTCTCAAACTTGATGGCATCAGGATTGATTCCTTTATCTTTTAGTAGGGTAGTGATGATGTCGTCCTCAGTTGGCTCGTTAGACGGCTCATCCTCATGAATTTCCTCTCCTTGTGGTACAGAACCATCAAGCCAAGGCTTCTCATAGGCATCCTCGTCAAACTCAGCTTCAGGAGTTATGTCTTCGTCTAATCCTACATCGTCAATGTCTAAATCCTCTAATTTCATTTCCATATTATTCCCTTTTAAAGTTATTTGCAAAATTAAGGAATTTTTAGGGTGTCCCAAAATGAAATATTGAAATTCATTAATAATTAGGAACACCCTTACTTATTACCCTTGTATTGACTTGATATAATCCAATATACCCTGTACGTGTAGACGAGCTATAGTTGCTCTACCCTCATCTGATAGTAGGTACTCTACATCTGCCTTATTATCTTGAAACAGGTTTTCTGTTAAAACTGCTGGGCACTTAGTCTCCCTGCATATAGCTAGATTCTGTTTCCAATATACTTGTGTTTGTGAATATTTCCTTAGTGTTAAACCCTCTTTACGTGCTGCTTCAAACAAGCACTCTGCCAGCTTCCTACTCTTACTTGAACTGTTGTTGGAGATGAATACACTCCAACCTTTAGCGTTCATCCAATCTGCCCCGCTACCAGCAGCATTACAGTGAATCGACACCAATACAGTATTAGCTTTTCCATGTGTATCACAGTATTGGTTTACTATTCGGCATCTTTGCATAAGTGGTACATCTACATCATCTGTAACTACCAACTCAACATTAAAGCCTTTATCAGTTAATTGTTTCTTTACCTCGTTAGCAATCTCTCTACAATATTTATACTCCCTAAGTCTTCCATCTGGACTTCTTTTACCAGGAGTTGACTCTCCGTGACCTGCATCCAATAGAATTATCATAGCTTACTAAATTTTAGACAAGTGTCAAGAATATTAAGTGTTATCTTGCCTTCCTTATCTAAGGAGTTTATAGTATCTTTAATTACCTTTAATTGTTCAAATGTAAGTTCAACTTCCTTCTTTGTCTCAGAATCAACGTTCCATGTTACCTTCCCATTGTCCTCCTTGTAGTTTATTGCTTTCTTCTCCTCTTCAGTAAATCTTACTAATCTAATAATGTCCATAACATCTACAAGCTCTTGAATACTACCAGTCGTTGGTAGTATATATATAAGAGTCAGTCTGTCTAAAATACTTAATTCTATTTTCATGTTATTCATTTTGCCATCCAACTATTAATCCGTTCACTACGTTTATGTGGTATCTTCCTCTCTTACCAGCTCTATCGAAGTGAGTTAATCTTCCTGTCCAACCACCATAGTAATTGCCAACTACTGGTGCTTGTTCACCATCATTACTAATGGCGTGTCCATAAGCATCATATGAAATCATACCCTCACTTTGTATGCATTTCGTAGTATAAATACTAGCGTGGACTCCACTGGTGCACCACAAGTTACCATCAAAGAAGCCAGCTACCGTATGTGGATTGTTTGGGTTAGCTTCTACGTCAAGTGGATAGGTTATTGGGTCATTCTCAGAACCATATTTAATTCCACTATGGGAAGATGAGAATATACCTACTATATGATTCCCTGATACTTTTATACCTATAGCATCTCTAACGTCATCTACAAAGGAATTATACTGAGTGTATATTTCCAAGAAACCACCGTAGTTATCAAACAATCTCCTCTTTCCAACTCCAAACTTAAATCCCTGCTGATATCTACTACCCATGAAATCAGTCGGACCATACTTTTGATACAATACATATGGATTGGTGTCCCATATCCAGGCTCCCGTAGTTGTTGAGTTCTGCTCTATAACAAAATCCCCAATCTTTCCAGACTCAGCGTTTATTTCACCACTAAAGTATCCAGACGTTGCATATATCTTACCTTTGAAGTACCCATCTCTAGCATATAAGTTACCCTTAGTATTAATAAACGAATTAATATAGTACCCTTCTTGGGTAACATAGTCACCAGCAGCATCTATGTGGATTTCTAGGTCTGGGTCCCACGTAAATGGTGGACGAGAACTCATTTCTGTACCATGCACTCTTAAACCTCTTGATTGAACAGCACCTTGTACATCTAATAGAGCTTCTTGGAATTGTCCTTTATCGTTAAACAGACCACTTAACTTCATAGCTGGATTACCTGCAATACTAAACACGAATTGGTCAGCATTCATATAAATCTCAGTCTTATTCCTATAGGTAGGATTACCATTCTCATCCAAGATAGGCTCTCCTTCTAAGTTAAGTGCTGGTACTTGGTCAATAGTTCCATCCTCGTTGACTACATCTCTAATTTCAAGACCTGCGTTTCTAAACTTTAATAGAATACTTTCCTCAGAGAAGTCTACAATAGAAGTACCATTATTAAGGTAGAACTCTCCAGTCAAGAATACATTCTCTCCATATAGACCATAACCGTAAGGCTGTTTAGTTCCAAAGATTTCATTGTGTATTCCAGATAGATTACCTAGCCTAACCTTAGTAATCTTGGTATAGGTACACTTATATTCTTTATTCCTAAATAACAGAGCTGAGTCTATTGTAGGAACTTCAGTTAAGAAGTAACCATACTCAGCTGGGTTATTGAGAATCTCCTGAGTAATTTGATTGTTCTCACCATCATTTATAAGGACTTGATTCTTATCCTTAGTCTTTAAGAATATCAATGGGTGTTTCTTATCAATCTTACCTCCGAAGTTGTCTGGATTTACACTACCTGGGTTAGTAGTCTGATAGTAGAAGTCACTAGCATCCTCTCTTACATATATATCACCTTTCTTCTTAATATTAGCTTTCTTAGTAGCCCAAGTAGGAGTAACATATAATACAGAATAGTCGGGTCTGTTAAGTCCAGCTAATACATCAATGTAAGGACCACAATCGTCAGTAGATGTAATATAAACAGCATTCTGTCTTTCAATATTGTATATATTACCCATCTGAACCATATCATCATCCTTAGCTATATCATCAAGTCTTTCATCCTTTGAAATAGCATTTCCATCAGCTTTACCATTATCAGTAGTTCTTGCAGGCTCATACTCATTAGTATTTGAGTTGTAGAGCTGTTCAGTCTTGTTATACTGAGTATCATTAAAGCTCTGCTCAAACTTAATTAAATTACCTTCATCATCGTAAGATACCTCTGTATACGTATCAAATACTGATAGAGCTTTCTGCATTATATATGTGTAGGAGTCTACTTGCACAGTTACGATAGCATCATAGTATTTAATGTTTCCATTACTATACTTCTGACACCTAACTATATCTCCAGGTTTAAAATAAGGATAGTCCTCATTCTTGCACTCTACTACCCATATATTAGATACGGAGGGTAATTTAGAGCTTGACCCTTCAAGTCCAAAGTACTTATAATAGGGATAGACACAGTATAAATTAGAACCATCAGTGGATGTCTTGCCATCCTTTTTATAGTTTACTTCTCTACTCTTAGGAACTATAAAAAACTGTGTCCTCTTATTAAAGGTATCTATATTTGCCCATTTCTTTGGGACTGTTCCTGCAAGAGGTCCATCCCCTTCTGAATCCCATTCAATCACTTCCCTTGACTTAGTGATAAATACCACTTTAATATTACTCTTGTAGGTATTGAACACCTTCTCAGTTATTGTTCCAGGATTTGGATTACTAGCATTGTATTCATCCCATGATTTATCCAATACACTTAAATCATATAAGCTACTTGGTCCTTTAAATAATGGGCTATTAATTACTACTGTAATGTCTTTAATATAGATTATAAAGTTGTAATCTACAAAGGATTTAGGAGTATAGCTACCACTAGCATTAGCTAATTGTGTAGTAAAAGTCTCAGTTACAGTATAATTACTCTTTAGGTCATTAAATAAGAAATAATTATTAGAGGGTATTAGCTTTTCGAGATTACTCTTAGCATCCTCAGTTCCCCATGTACCAATCCCAGCTAAGTCACTCTGAGTTATAATCTTGGGCTGATATGCAGCTGTACACTTACTTGAGTTACTAACCCACAGACTTCCATTAGTTGCACTAATCTTATTAATGACCATTTCATACACTCTCATAGCCTTACGAACTACAAGATAATCCACAGTTAGTGTATTAGTATCAGCATCTAATCTCCATCCATAACCACCAAATCCCGATGCAAATTCTGGAGAAGTAAGACTTCCACTTGTTACTAAGTCACCATACATACGAACATTCTGGTTAAATGTCCAGTTATTCTCCGATACACCCTTACCCTTAAATGTCCAATTACCTGTGATATATTCATCTACTCTTTTTTTAGCCAAATCATCAGCAGCATAGCCACCTATAAATTCGACATTTAAATTATTAACTAACTTAGAAGAAGCTACTATTAAAGGAGGTCCAACAGTGTTAATCTCTAATTGACCTGTCATTGTGTCTCCCTTACGCCTTACATACCCATCACCAGCACCTTCTGCTGCTTCGATTAAAGCCACATATCTCTCATCATAAGAAATATATAGTGTAGTAGTAAGTGTATTATAAACGAAGAATCCATCACCAGGATACTCCATTTGCCCCATCTCAAGTAAGCTCCCAACTATAATAGTTTGGCTTTTAATCTCTGATTCAGTAGCCTTATCAAGTAATGCTAAAACATCACTCAAAACTCTTGAGCTATTACCAGTCTTTATATAGACCTTACCTAGAGTTTCAAGTACTAAATCAGTGTACTTATTACCAACTATTACTTTGTCACCTCCAAGAAATGACTCTGTTCTAATGTTGTCCATTGTTCGCTTTCAACGTTTTAAATATTTTCTCGAACTCATCAATGTCAGCCTCTCCAAACTTAATCGGTTTACCGAATAGCTTAACGACATATCCATTTTTAGCACGAGTCTTCATAACGTCACGTAGCGCATTACCAAATAAATCTATATTTATATTACCACCCTTATCAAGGAATGGTTCCAAATACATTCCATACTTGTCCTCCATATTATTAACTACGTAAGTTATGAGAGCATCAGTGCCTATTGTGTTTATACCAAATAAGCTACCTACCAAGTTTTTAGTGAATGTGTTTGCTGCTTGAAATATCAATTCTTTATCACTCATTATTTAGCTGTTTTATTCATCATGAGTTCGTCAAATCTCTTCTTCATCTCTGGGTCACTTTCCATTAATTCTAATAATGTATTAACCTTCTCTTCTTTAGCTTTTATCTGCGATTGTATAAACTCCTTACTCTTTCTAATAGTAGCTAATAAGTTCTCAGCTGCTACTTTACCGTCAGGTGAGTTTACATATTCTGCACTAAACTTAGTACCTAAGAATGCCATAAATCCAGCTTCATAGGTTTGTTTAGCCATTTGATATTCTTGTGTTTTAGCCAATACGTTCTGCTCATCAACAGACAACGACCCAACCTCCCTGTTTATTTCATCAAGGATGGGTTGAGTCTTCTGTTGTGCTTGCTGAGCTTGTTGCATAACTTGAAGTTGCTGCAAGTATTGGTTTTGTAAATCAGTATAGTTAGTACCGAAAGGTTGTCCAAATAAGCTCATATCATGTGATTATTATGCTGCTGGAGCAGGTGCTGCAGGAATCTGTATCTCAAATACTGAGTACGCACAGTTACCTTTAACTGGCAATGATGTTGGTAACTCATCTAAGATAGCTTGATTAACAATACTAACTCCGTTAGGAATTATAACATCAATTACCTTATTAACTTCTGGAACAAGTGTAGTTATTGTCTCACTTGTAGCTGGAGAAGCCAGTATAGTTGATGTTTCTTCTGTAACCAATCTTACATTACCCTTACAATCAGTATACTGAGTATTATGTATAATATCAAACTTAGTAACCTGCATATAAGAAGCTGCACCTGTTGTAGCTGTGTTAATCACTTTAGCCCATCTTTGTGTAATTGTTAATGTAGACACTGGAGCTACAGATGCTCTTGCCCCACATGGTAACGATACATTAAATTCAATTAATTGAGCACTTTCTCCGATAGGAGTAATTTTTACTTTCATAAGTGTTTGTGTTTAAAATAAAAAATAAAAGGGAGACTATTCGCATAATCTCCCTTTAATATCTTACTGAGCTGTACAAGAAGGACAAGCACTATTGATAGCTGTATTTACTGCGTTCCAGTTAGAAGCAGCTTGCCCAGCATACATACCTGTGCCATATTGTGTAAACGGACTACAGTATAGTGGAGAAATACTAGGAACTGGAGCACATAAGTCACTGTAAGCATATTTCAACTGTCCAGTAATCTTATGGTCAAGTTGTCTCTGTAAATCACCAGTAGCAACTAATAGTTGTTTCTCTGACTTGCAGCAGCAGTTATCTGAATATCTTTCAGCATTAACCTTGCTAAGCTCGAACATTAGAGGTAGAGCAGCAGCAGTAGCAGCTTCTTTCTTCTCTAATTCAGAGATTCTACTTCCTAATCTTTCGAATAGGTCAGCCTTCTCCTGTACGTCTTGCTCTCTTCTCTTATAAAGCTCATCACATAGTCTTAGGTTCTGAGCATTATCACGAGTGATTATATCAACGTACATTCCACTCTTTTCTTGTAGGTCTTCTACTCTACCCTTCCAGATTTGGTTTGTTAGAACCTGAGTTTCGTTTCCAATTCTTTCGTTAGTAGCTAAATTCCTACCATTGATGTAAGTGTATAGGTCAATATCATCTTGCATAGACTGTACTCTGTTGTTCCAAGCTAAATTCTGAGCCATTTCTCCTTGAGCCATAGCCATTGTCTTAGCTTGTTCAGCTTGCTGCATAGCGCAACAGTTGTTGTTTCCTCCGAAGAGTCCACCTAATATACCGTTGCCGCCACCGCATCCACAGCCGTTGTTGTTACCTGCGAAAGCTCCAAGTGCTGTTCCGATAATACCAAGAGTCAGAGCGGCGTTGGTTCTACCCTTCTTACCGAATTTGTCTTCTGCCTCTTGCATTGTTAAAAATTCTGCCATAAAATGTTGTGTTTGTGTGTGTTTTTATACCCCAATCTGTTAAGCGCGCTTCTTTAATTTTTCATAGTGCAAAGTTAATGATTCTTAAAGGTCATACCAAAAGAAATATTGTTAATCAATGTTAACTACAAAAATAATTGTATTAAAATATTTAAAAAATCATTTCTATGATATAACTAGCTTATATAATTGGTTATAGCCATTCAGCAGGTACTAATCTAGACTCTAATTGGTCAGCATTGGTAATGTTACTCTTCTTAACTCCAGTTAAGTATCCAGATACAATATTTAACACAGGATAAGTTGCAGAGGTGAACGTAGGTACTGCACCTTGTAACTTAGTACAATAGTAGAACATACTACTAATGTCATTAATATTGTAGCAAGTCTTCAGTAGGTCTTCAGTAATTAAAAGTAAACCGTAATTACTGTCTTCCTCTGTACTTGCAGTTGATACAGCAAATAAGCTAGAAGCATTAACAATTCTATTGTTATTCTTAAATATGTTGGCGAAATCAATTTGAGGATATATCTCCTGAGTTCCAGCAGCATTATACGCCCTCTTATCAAACTTACAATTAGCCCACAATTCAGTAATAACTTTTAGGTTAGGATTATTAGCAAATAGGTCACTATTTACATCAACACCAACTTCTAAGATTGTCTGTGAAAACATACCTGTAATATCTTCCAACCTAGTATTATATTTAAACAGGTCTGGTGGGTATTTGATACCTCTAGTGAACGTATCTCCTTGTAGATTTACGAAAGCACAGAATCTTGTAGTTCTAAACACTCCAAGCAGCTTTGGTGTATCTACAAGTGCTTCAAATAGTTTACATGGTATTCTACCTATCATACCATCCCATTTACCAGTTTGTTCTATAGTCCAATCTCCAGAATCAGGCAAGAACTTCCTAACTTGCTCTGGATAGTTGAAATCAATCATAGAATCTTCCAACGTACAGTCAGCATGACAATACCTGAATAGGTCAGTAGGAATCATGTAATTCTGATATCCAATCTCAGCACGACCATTACCTGCCTGGCTAATAGCAGTCTTTTGTTGAGTATCATACTTAAAGTATTTCTCAGTAAGTCTTGACTTAACATCAGCTAAACCACTCTCAGTACTAGAAGCACCTTCCCATCCATAACCATCAAGATACCAAACATCAAATGCTTGTTCTCCTGGATTATAGTCAGGACTTGAAGTATCTTCGTTCCTATCATAGTTATATGACTTCTTCATGTTGCTGACATCAAGTTTAAATGTTACTCTGTTACCAGCATTCTTAATAATATGGTCATCCCAAGTTGTCCATGTACTATTAAGAATTAACTCTGAACCTATGTCAATAGTTCTGGTTTCATCATAGCCTAGACACCAACATCCCTTAAATACTCCAGCCATATTAGTTATGCTATGCCTAATAGACTTAGAGCCATCTGAGTTGTCTTGGCTCATAAAGAATAATCTGTAAGGAATGTATCCAAAAGTACCACTATTTTCAAAGGCAAATGACACATCTTGTAAAGGACAGTTCTTAAAACCTTCTCCCACTAGTTTTAATTTAAGATTGTAGCATCCACTAAATAGACTCTTGATGCTAGTTAAACTAATGCAATCATCAAACATACCAGCAGGTGGGAATTGATATATCTTACCATCGTTGTTTAGGTCTATTCCTTTAAAGAATCCCTCAATACTATTCAATATTTTACAATTCTTGAATATATTAACAGGAATACTCTGAGCACCAGCTTCATCAGAACATTTAAGTCCAGTAAGTATACCTATAGCCTGTCTTAATGTTCCGCTAATGCCTTGGAACATATTTCCCATCTCTGATAGATTTACTAATGCTTCTCCACCACTGTATTGGAATGGGTACTGGATAGAGCTAAATGTTGGGATGTGCCATGTAGTACCCCCGTCATTGATAGTTTGACTTATGCCACCAAACACATTAGGTCCAATCTTTCCAACTAACTTAATACCAGAGTATAAAGAGTCCGTTAGAATTAAGGATTGAGCAACCTTATTAATTGTATGGAATAGATAGGTATTACCATTACTATCTGAATCTACAGTCATTCTAACCCAACTACATCCAGTGAATACACCTTTTGGATAAGGGCTTACTAGATTTCTTAGGTTTGTAAAGAATGTCTTAGAACTTAGTAATCCATCTGTAGGTACAGCTGCTCTTGTATTAGCACAGCTTCTCAACTGTTGACAGTTTCTAAACATATAGTCAATCTTTACTAGAGGACTATACTTACCATTAGCTGGGGCAAACACATTGTTGTCTATCCACTCTAAGCTAGTGCTATCAAATGCAGCTTCTGCATCAGTAAGCTTAGGTAAGAAGTCTAATACTCCCCAAGTAGAATCCTTAGATGTACTGTAATCAGATGTCCTAGAGAAGAATGGTCCAGTTAGGCTTGTTCCACTGAATGCTTCCTTGATGCTATTTACATTAGGGCATAATCTAAATAAGTCATACCAAATATCGCCAGTAACATTTGAACAACCTTTGAACATACCTTCTAATGAAACAACCCTATCAGTTAATCTAACCATTAGGTATTTAAAGTCATTATAGGATATTCTAGCACATCCTTCAAATAAGAAGTAGGCATCAGTCAATTCTTCTCCAAATGATACATTGGTAACGTTATTTCCTTCAAGGAAGACATCAGTACCATACTGAGTATACACACTATCTGGATTTAGATAGAACTGACTACATCCTCTAAATATCTCGCCACCCTGAAGAGATAGGTGTCCGATTACTCTCTGTAATGAAATACAATCTCTAAATGCACCTCTTGGTATTTCTATAGGATTTGTCTTATCATTCTTACATCTGACCTCTACTAATTGTTTACAGCTAATAGCCTCGATACTTTCTAAGTCTGGGAATGCAGTCAAGTCTAAGTACTCTGGAGTTCTATCATTATACTTTAATGTAGATAATGATGTATTAGAAATAACTAGTCTTCTTAGGCTAGAGAAGTTAGGTTTACCATTAACATATAGAGATGCAAGTGTAATATCACTAGTCTTAGTATAGCTTAGGTCTAGAACCTCAAGATTCCAAGCACCTGTTAACTCTAACTTTAGAGCAGGGTTATTCTGACCAGGAATACTAAATTCCTTCATACCAGGACAGTTATCAATAGTAACCTGAGCCAACGGACTGATAGAGTTATTAACTGAAGAATACGGAATCTGAATGGTTTCCATCTTCTCACAGTTCCTAATAGTTACCGTTCTCACATTAGGTGGTATGTTCAGAGTTCTTAATGCACCGCAGTTATTAATTTCTATTGAAGTTAGCTTTAAACAATCATCAATAAGTAATGACTCAAGGAAAGATTGGTTCTCTAACTTCAGATTAGTAATATCTGTTCCAGACATATTTAATGTCTTCAACACAGCAGATGTTGGGAATGTAATCTTAGTAATAGAAGAGTATGATACATCAAGTTCCTGAATTTTACGACAACCGCTCAGGTCTAATGTATATGCAGAAGCAGTAGAACCAATAAGTCTCACCTTACTTAGATTCAACTTCTTAATATTCTTCAAACCTATATCATTAGCCTCATTATATACTCCACCCTGGAAGAAATAAGCAGCATCCACATTACTTAGTCCACTTAAATCTAACTCTTGTAACATAGGTAGGTTAATATTGTCCAAACCTGTCCAAGGGTAACTCTTAAACTTAGTAAAGTCAGTAATGTACTTGTTAGCATACATATATACTACTGTTTCACCAGTAGGCATAGGTAAGATAACTGATGTTGGAGTGTCTGTAATCCAGAATGCACCAGTAGTCTTATCATGTGAATAGTGATAAAGTATCTGACTACTTGCAGTAATATCAGTACTAAATCTAATTTCAGTAGCGGAACCAGTAGCTTTGTTAGAAGCCCACAGACCAGTAATAGGAGATTCAATAGTAGTAGGTAATAGGTTAGTATTATCCTTGTAACCATATACTCCATCTAAGAACATTATTCTCTTTCTAAACCAGTCTTTAACGTGCATTACACGATTACCATGTAAGAACTTTAACTGACTAAAGTCCGTACTATCTTCATATTTACCAGTGTTTGGGTCATATGTTTTAGAAATAGCAAGGTATTTAATCTTATAGTCATAGTTAAACATGATAGAACCTGTCTTCTCTGTATATGATTGATAGTAATCCTTAATAAATTTATCAGGGTCAGGGAACAAGTTAGTTCTTAAATTCACATATAATGACTCTAAGCTAGTTCTATTCTCTGTACTACCACTGTCAATTCCAGCTAAGTTTTCAAGTACTTCCCATATTCTATTCCACCATGAAGCAAAGTACTGTTTATAACTATCAGTTGATACATAGTTCTTCTCTTGAGTATACTGAGTAATACCAGTATCCTGTGAAGCAATATTATACCACCTATGTAGATGTGCCCAGTACTCTACAATATCTTGTCCAGCATTGTTTAGACCAAAGGCAGTATCCATATCGTAGAAGCAACAATACCATACATCTGTACCCCAACTACGAATAGTTAAGTTCTTACACATTGAGTCCACACAACCAAATAGTAATGCAATCATAAAGTAAGCACAAGCATTATCCCAGTTTAGATGCTGGTCACAAGCACTAAAGTTATAATAAGCATTCTTATCCAAATCATAGAACTCTCCAGGAATAGGTTTAGTAGGAGTCTGTCCAGCATCGTCCATTGTATATTTCTGGATACGAGTAAGAGCCATATTAGCCATTTGAGTATAGAACTTCTGAACCTGATTATATCCAATCGATTCATCCCTAGATGTGTACATTACATCACCCATGAACTGAACAATCTTCATATCATCCTGTTGGAAAGCTCCTTGAGCAGAAGAGTTTTGGTTTATTTCTACAGAATATACACCATTACTTACCCCAGTGTTCCATCTATTAGCATCTTCTGTGTAATCAGTTACTAATGTTGGTCCGTCTTGGTTCACTTTAACGTAGTCAGTAAGTAACTTTAATCCCAAGTTAAAGAAAGCATACCTACCTAAGTTGAAGTTATAAATACCACAGAACTTAGGTTGTTTAATAGTACCATCAGCATCTGGAGCATATCTAATAAATAGTAATACTGGGAAACCTTCAGAGGTATGCTTAATCTTACCTCTAATAGCATTAGCTTTATCTGCATCACCTCCCCAAACATCATTACCTAATGACATAGGTGGAGTTGCTCCGAATGGTGTAATAGACTGTCCAGAAGAGTTTTTAGCTCTACCATTAACAATCTGACCAATTACTACGTTATTAACGTGTGCAGAGTCTACTACGTCAGCCTTTAATGTAAACTCATTCTCTGGCAACCAATCATCAGTAGGTTGGAATAGCATCTTCTTACCAGTCTGGTCTACATCACCCATATAAATCTCAAAGTTCTTAGCATTATAAGATAGTGAAGATGTACCTTGTAGACCAATAGTAACACCATTGTTCTCTGATACACCACTTGGAGTTGTAATAACAACCTTACCCTTACTATCTTGATAAGTAATTTTAACGGGGAATTTCTTGCCCATTACTTCTACCTTATCAGATGCAGAGAATATTGCAGTTGAATATGGTTCAAATAGTGTAGGGCTGTTAGATGTTTCCTCTACTAACACAATAGGATAAGGTGTGTTAATTTCCATTTGCTCTACTAACTTAGAGTATAATAACTCACCTGTTAGGAAACCACCCTTACCTCCATCCAGAGTCTTATCCCATATTAAGCAGTTACCTGCACTATCAAATAGATTCTTAGTTCTTAACTCAGCATCTAAAGATGCATCTATTTGTCCTCTTACAAGTCTAGCTTGTTCAGTTGCAGATATGTAATTCTGTACAATAGCATACTCACTCTGTGATGACGTGTAAATCTTAATGTCATAAATATTAACATCAGAGAATCTACTTCTAACTCCGTTGTCGTTTCTACATCCGAAATAGAAATCAGTACCAAACATCCAGTCAATATCTGACTGTAGTACTCTACTTACAGCAGATAATACACCGTTGACATAGATTTTAAAGTACCAAGCATTACCTGATAGTAATGATACGTCTAAGTCTACAGTAAGTAACTCATTCTGCGGAAGTTTAACTGTAAGTGTATCAGCAGAACCAATCTTACATACAGCCTTCTCTAATGATATTTCATAACCAGTTTTTAATTCACCATCCTCATACTGACCTATACCGCATACTACTTCTTCTGGATAAGAAGAGGCGTCTGCCTTATAAGTGCATGAGATATGGAATCCCATAGGTTGGAAGAATGATACACCAGCACCAATATCAACAGCAGGGAACATTTGGTCAGCTACTTCAAGATAACCATAAGCTTCACCACTTAATCTTGTTGCAGGTATCTGGTTCACTCCATCAATGTCTTGTATGAAACCACTAGTCTTACCATTCACACCTTTTAGAGTAAAGTTTACTCCATCTGGGAACTTAGATGCAAATGCACCTTCATATATAAACTCACCACTATTCTTGATAGGATAGTTCCATGTACCAGTTGCAGTATTTGGAAAACCAGTAATCTTACTAAAGTAAGCAAGTAACGTGTGCATGTCATTATTTGCATATAGCTCTGTACTTACACTTTCTACTATTCGACAAGTAACTGTCTTAGTATATTGAGCAGAAGTATCACCAGGGTCATTTACTGCATATCCAAATAGAGTGATTCTTAAATACTCATTAGCTTTATTAACAGCTAGGTTTACAGTACTATATACGAACCTATTAGTCTCGCTCTTGTTGATATTCTTAATTGTACCAGTGTCAAGTAACTCTACCTCTCCACTGTCATTCATTAAATGAATCTTATAATCCATGTTGAATGAACTATACTTACTAAGACCATAACTAAAGTAATAGCTAAATCCTAACTGTGAACCTTGACCATACTTAGTTAAATCATCAATAGTCTCTCCAGGGTTTGAAGAAGGAGTAAACTCTGTAATATCCTCAGTCACAATAACCAGATTATTACTATCAGCTACCGTAACATCAAACTTAATTTGTTCAGATGATAATACTTCTCCATTAAGAGTAGTACTAGCCTGCGCTATGAAGTAGAATCTTTGACCTGCTTTGGGATTAAAATGTTCACTTTCAAATAACAGTTTACGAGCATCGTAGCTTAAAGCTCTGATTGCAGTAGTAATATTACCTACTCTAGCTACTTCAATACCATTAATAGTCATCCAGAACTCTGCTGGACTTTGTAAGATATTATTAGTTACAGTATAGTTAAGAGGTACTTCTGCAACACCACCCATATACATAGTCTTAGGTGGTATAGACTGAATCTCTAAGGAGATAGCTCCTGCTACAATCTTTACATATGTAGGAGTAGCATATACATTGTCATTATCATAGGCAGATAGTTCTACGTCAGTAGTTCCAGATAATCCAGTAATGGTAATATCTGTTCTAGCCATAGAGTACTTCTTCCATGTTCCTAATGTTTTGTTGGTAGCCAAATCTTTAGCAATTACAGTAAATGACTTTTTAACACCACCACTCTTAATCAAGATATTAAGTGTAACAGTATTAGTGGCTGTGTAGACTGTGCTACCCTCAGCTACATCAATAGTATATTCGGAGCCGTCACCACCGCCTCCTCCACCGCCACCACCTCCGATTGCACCATTAAGGTACACCCAGGCTAGGTTTTGTTCTAACTTAGTCATTCTATTATCTAGCTTTGTAAAGCCATTGTCAATAGAAACTGATTCCCCAGCTTCATTTAAGAAGCCAGGGTTTGTCAGTTCCAATTCTGAAGCATTAGAAGCACCGTCGATTACCCATCTTCCAGTTACTTCATCATAATGTTTTATTTTCATTGTAATGTCTTTTCAATTACTATATTGTTGCTTGGATTGGTAGAACCATTACCTCCCACCTTTTTAAGGTCAGTATAAGCTATAGGTACATTATACTTGTAAGCCCAAACCTTAGTATTGTCCTTTAGTTGAAGCTTGTATGATTTACCAAGTATTCTCTCCCTCGAAGCTGTTGTCATAGAAGGAGTCTCAACCTCATCACCACTACCTATATTCCATATAATGTAATTAGGATATTGCTGTGCTGAGTTAACCTTTACTGTAGCAGTATTAGTTGTATTGTTCTCAATCTGACTAGATACTGGGTAGTATTCTAACAACCAAGGAATATTCTTTGCAGGTAATTCCTTATTAGAAGTTAACTTATATCCAGTAGCCTGACACATTACATATCTTACATAATTCAAGCTTGCATCAGTGGAGATTTGAACACATTGTCTTTCTCTATCTGGTAAGCTAGTATACCATGAAGGAGTTAAGGAAGTATCGTAAACGATAGGTTCCATTGTCCTACTTGGGTTCTCTCTTATATATCTTGAATTGGCATATGTATGTTTGTGACCACATAGGCATAGTTTGAAATCATTATCTTGCATCCATTGGCTGAACCAATAACTGCCTACTGTATTTAAGTGGCTACCACCCCTCTTGATGTTTAGGTCTTTGTCATAAGTTCCACTCTCATTTTTCTTTAGATAACTCATAATTAAGTCAGCCGTAATGATAGTAAATGGAGCTTCGTGACAGAACGCAACCTTCCACTTAATTTTAGCATCAGCTGCGTGTTGTGCCAAATCAGCAGTTGCCCAGTCTTTTAAGTCATTATATACATTCACACCAGTTATATCTCCGAACACGTCTGTCCTCGCTAATTCAGTGATTTCAGAGTTCATAGACAAGAAATAGGTGTTGCCATATACGAAACTATAGCAGCAGGGGATGTACACTCCAGCAGACGAAATGGGTACTGTATAAGGGTGTTCAAATGTAAAGAAAAATTCTACATTTGCTGGATTGGTCTTACTCTTATCTTCACCATCTCCTAATGTGTATACGTCTACAGGAGTCAAATCATTATTACCTACTGAATACATTTGTTCCGTGTCTCTGTAGATAACATCTCCACCTTTATAATAGTCAATCCATTCATTGAATCTATTACCATTCTGAGTTTGGTCACCAGTATTTAAGCACCATTCATACGGATTCTCAGCTTTATCAGAGTTGATGTACTCTGCACTAACTCTCCACATTTCATATTCCTCTGCATTAAATCCTTGCTGGTCACTTACTTGTAGGAAGTTAAATCCCCTTTCAATAACCCTATCTCTATTTCTAAGAGTAAATGACCTTTCCTCAGTCCATGCTCCATCTCTACCTACCTTGTAATAATACTTCTGTGTATCAGTAGGTTCATCAAAGTCCTTAATGAACTTATGAACTGTAAATGGAGTGCCATCTGTAGTTATGCTTCTAATCCTATTGTAAATTTTATTAGTCCAATTCTTGTGGTTGGCAGGTCTGTTAGGATTTTGACTAACGCCTTCTGTATTGAAGTCTTCCTTCTTGAAAGATTCAAATTTATTTTCTGGAGTATATTCTTCACCATCTTTTCTTATCCAGATATATTCATCATAGTATCCTACTGACACCCAGTTAAAGCATCTTGTCTTATGAGCATCATGTCCCAATGTACAAGTAACTATGTTAGGAGCACCCTCTACTAGTAGATGCTTGTTAAAGAATATATTCTTATTCTGTGATGAGTTCTTCGGAGTATACTCTTGAATGTCAATAGCAGGATTAATTTTGTCCATATTAATATATGTCCAATCCTTAACATTACTCCTAGCACTCAGAGCTTTAGTAGCTTGCTTTACTGGGTCCATATTATAGTAACGCATTAATAATACATTACTTCCCTTAGTGGCAATAGGAGATGTTTCACATGGCATTGACTTATCATTATAGCTACCTATTCCGACTAAATCAACATACCATTTAATAACTCCGTTAGTAGTCCAAGGTGCAGTACTATTCATAACAGTAGTCTTGAAGTAGTCTGTAGTCTCTTCACTACTAATGTAGAATGCACAGTCATAGCTAAATTTAATACAGTCATCTTTACTTGACCATATACTATGAGGCTGTACTCCAGCACCTGTATTTCCAGCAATCTCAAGTCTTGTATTGTTAAGGGTTGCATCTTTTGTCCAATACATATCAGGTTCACCAACTCTAATTAGTGTAGTATTGATGTTTTCCACAGAACATTGAGCACCCTTAATTAAGAATGTACCTTGAGATTTAAGAGTGCCAACTAGAGGTAATGTAACCCAATCTCCACTATTTCTTTCTGTATAATGTAAGAACAATCCCTTTAGATTTAAGTCTTTCTTACCAAGGTTACACAACTCTACGAAATTGTGAGATACTGGATTGTAGTCCTTATCCTCTGACGTTCCTCCACAATACACCATATTAACATAAATCTTTGGAGAATCTTTAGAACCTACCTCTTCTGGGATGATAGGGAAATATGGAGTAGTGTAGTAAATTCCAGTACCTTGAGTCTGAGCGTTACCAGCTAAAGTATTCTTATCTAATCTATAATCATGTATATCTAATTTACCATCCTTAACCTGAATAAGGAATGTATTCTCTTTATTCGTCATGTCAGCGAACTCAATACCAATAATCTTGGTTTTAGCTCCACTACCACTTCCAATGACTTCGGTTAATATTCCATCCATTGTTTCTGGGTCTGGTCCAGGTCCTGGGTCTTCTCCACCACCTGTGCTACCTATTTTAATTAATTTATAAGTCTTAGGGTCTTTAATCCATAATGTCTGAGTATCATAACACCATAACAATTCTTTAGGTAGAAAATCACCTTTATTAGCCTGCATTTCTGCATACGTACCACTTTTAATACATATATGCTTAGCATTAGGTAAATACTCTTCATACTCAGTTGGCTCAGGTGAATCAGCAAGAACTATATCCTTATTAGCTTCTTGAGTAGCATTATCCTCCTCTTCTGAAGTACCATAATCAGGTTCTTCATTAGGCATACCATCATAAGCATATCTCTGATTGTTAGTAAAATCACCCGAATCTATCTGGCAATTAAATGCAAACTCTAGTTTACGTACCTTGTCTTGCAATACTGATATAACCTTCAGCAGGTCTTGAATTACAGTACTACTTGTCATATGTTCTTTATTCTCAGAAGTATCTATCCAAATACCTCCCTTATCTTCAGGTGGTGTATCCTGTATGTAAATTTTGGAGAAGGACTCCCATACGAAGCCGTTAAAGTAACGTATCTCATTGATTTCATCAACGAATACTATCTGTCCTTTAACTCTTAAATCGTCTCTGTCTAATAGTTCTTGTAAGGTTTCTACAACCACTATAGACATTCCTCCGCCTCCACTTCCTCCACCTCCTTGTACTTTCCATACATTCCATACCCCACTGTAGAATTGGTACATATGGTTGTCGTCAGGTGAATTTTTAACGTAACATAGCATACCTTCCTTTAGCTTATTGGTATTTAGGAAGGCTTCCATATCACTCATATTGGTAACTTGGATGTAACCACCACGTAAGTCATTAACGTCAGCTAACGGAAAGTTAGCATTGTTTTTGGGTTTTAATTGACCAATTACCTCAATATATTCATTCATGCTGATAAAATAAAAGGGCTATGTATAACCTACACAGCCCTCGTTTATTACATTACGCTACGAATAAGCTATAAAGTACTTCTAAGAAATCAGCTGCATTCAACTTTGTTCCATTAATTTCAACATCGTTACCTGCATTAACCTCAATAATTTGAGCAAAATCATCTTCGCTCAATGTAGTATCAATTTGTACTTCTTCTTTTCCTCTCTTATCAACGTAAGCATTATACTCCTCATTGATTTGCTTATTCCAAGCCTCAACTTGAGCTTTATCTTCTTCAGTTTTATTCTCTTTCATTATCAGTTCTTGATAACCTTTAGGAGTTAGTTCCTTAACAGCCTCTTGTAAATCCTCTTCAAGCTGTTTTCTTACTTTACCTAACTCAATTCTCATACTCATTAACCTTACCTTTAGGTCTTTGCTGAGTTCTTTGTCTCCGTCTCTAAGCAGTACCTTAGTGATAAAGTTGTGCTTAACCATCATTTCATTTACTGTCATAAAATTAAACTGTTAATTGTTGTTTTAAAGCCGTTACTGTTGCATCTAACAAGTCCATACCTTTATCCTCTAAAGAACTAGGATAACTATTAACACTCTTGCTAATAAGTCCCTCTCCTTCTTCAGAATAACTAAATCCTCCAGTGAAAACATCTTCTAATGTGAAGAAAGACCCTGAGAAAGTAGTAATTTGGTTATCTCCAGTAATCTGTGCATCGCCTTCCAATTTAAGGTGTGCATCTTGATTCTTTACAGTGTACATTACTCTTTTATTAAGTAATTCCATAATTAAATTTATTTAAAATTAATTTTATTCTAAAATCTTCTCTTAAGTTTTCGGGTGCTAAGTTAGTGATAATTTACTAATATTCAAAACAAATTATCTTAAATATTCATAACTTACCATGATTGAGGAGCGTACACCATCTTGAATACAAAGATTGTCTTTGGTCTCCAATCCTTTGATTGACCATTACCTGAGTAACCAGTTCTCCAGTTACCTCCTTGTCCAGCAGAAGTTGTACCATTTGTAGAGTGATTCTGACCTCCATCTGGTCCGAACACGTCCCTATCGTTAGCATTATCTGACCTATAGTGTCCAAACCAGTGAGCGTGCTTAGGCATTTCGTAACCAGTAATGGTTTTACTATTAGCACCAGCTGTACTACCAATCCTATTACTTTCAATCTCACCACCACCTGCTGTATACATACCATTACTATATGCACTGATTCCATTGTATGCTAATACGAAGTCAGATAGGTTTACAGTATAGGTCATTGAACTAGAAGTAGCTTTGTATGACACACTTGACTTTCCTCTACCACTTGAATCAAATAGCTGATTCCTAAATGTAGTATAATCTGTACTAGTACAAGTATAGCCATTTACCTGGTAAACATAGAAATCTACTACCTCTCCAGGCACTCTTGTCTTCTTGAGTTGAGATTTTGTAACTGGGTCTAGATTCCAATCTCCCCAGAATGTACCTTTTCTAGTCCATGAGCTTCTATTAGAGTCTGAACCCATTAGATATGCACCTAAGGACTGCCTGTTCATACCAAATGCCACAGCTCCACCAACGTCGTTGCCCGAATAACAGTCACTTATAATCCAGTCTTTATATTGACTATCAGTACCAACTGTAGTATTCATCATTCTAAATCCAACCCAGTTAGTTCCGAAGTAATTAGGATTTTGTTGACCTCCACCTCCAGTATACTCACCCCTTACTTTATGAGCATAAGTAGCTGAGTTTACATTAAAGTTAGATGGGTTATATACGTAGTAACTATTCTCACTATTACCTCCCCATAGCCATGCAGGTTGTCCAGACTGCCCTGACCAATGCCACCATGATTTATAGGAGAATGCAGAAGCATGTTGTCCATCAACAGTATCAGCATTTGTTACTTCGTCAGCATATCTACATCTTAGACCATCATATCTACCCTTTGTAAGGTCATATACCTGACAGTAAGAAATATACCAGTATAGTGGGGATGATGATGTTCCAGCGTTGCCATTCAAGTACACATGTCCTCCAGATGAGAAAGAACCAGACTCACCACAATAAATGATTCGTCCATACCACTCCCATTTACCAGTACCAGCTGTATCTGTTATCCATACATCTCCATAGCTACTACCCATACTATTAGAAGCTTGCACAACACTGTGCCCAGTAGGTATCTTTGCTCTAAATATTTGTACAAATACTGCGTTAGCCCTTGAGTTAATACTACTATGAAATCCCCCTAAACCAGGACTTGCTGCTCCAGTATTTCTTATTCTCATGACATATCCAGTAGTGTTAGCAGCTGAAGAATCTGAAATCCTTTCTATTACTGTCGCCCCATTTCCAGCATTGTTATATAACGATACCAATCCATTACCAGAAGCAAATTCTGGGTCAGCTGTCATAGGATAACCTGTCTTCAGCCCAAGAACATTAAATGGTACTACTCCTACTCTCGTTGATGAGTTACTTGGATTTTGTATTCTTACTCGTGGGATGTAATCATGAGTATGGCTAGCCTGGGCGAATAGAGATTTATTAACAGCTCTTAACTCATAACCATTCCAGCCAGCTAACCACGTAAAGTCAGCATAATTCATTCCTGCTTTACTGTATGCAAATGTAGTATTAGTACCATTACTTATATCCTTTACATAATTATGAGTGTGAGTACTTAGTGAAATTGGAACATCATCCACAGCGAATTGACCATCACTTCTCATACCAAATCTCTTAGCATATCTATTACCCCAATGGAATGTTAATGCTGGAGAGTAGCCCCAAGCTGATTGACCATTGCCTACTAAACTAGTTTCTCTAATTTGTATAGCACCACCATAAGTATCAGTACCCCATGATGCCCAATTCATTTGAGCACTCTTAGAACCACCTACTTGTGAGTTAATCTCATCCTTGAATGCTAATATTCTATTATAAGAAGAACCACCATACACATTTCCTGATACATACACATTCTTGTTGAACCAGTGTCCTGCACTAGCATTAGTATTATGATGTGTATACGAACCATTCTCATTGCCGATAGATGAAGTAACACCATTCATAGTCCATGATAATTTTCCAGTCATGGTATCCCCAGCTTTATTAACTTTAGTATTGGGGTCAAAGTTACCAGAGTTCCATATAGTATAAACACTTCCCCAAGTTCCATTAGAGCAAGCTTTCATATATAAGTTACCGCCACTACCATAATCGTGGTAGATTTTAGTCTTATATCCAGCATTATCAGAATGGCTCAACGTCACACCATAAGCACCTAAGTTGTTATCCCTCCAGAACTGTGCTCTACTAATATTATCAGAAGTACCAGTAGACTCTTGAACTCCTAGGTTACCAGCTGCATATACAAATTGTGCTAGTGCCTTATGTCCACCCCCACCAAGTAATACATAACTATCAGAAGAACCTGTCTTTATCAGTTTAGGAGCTTCGAACCATTCATTACCTTGATTACCTACTAGTTTTATACCTGCAGGTGCTCTATAAGAGTCATAATCAGTAAATATGAAGCTTACTGTCTGTGAGCTATCACTGTTGTCAAATCTAAGTCTAGGGTGGATGTTAGCATTAGTCATATCTGTGTTAGTACTACCCTTTAAAATAATATTACCAGTTACAGTACCTCCAGCTAAAGGTAAGAATTTACCATCAGCCCATCCAGTGGTAGCTAATTGTTTCCATGCCTCCCAAGACGTACCAGTACCAAATCTAACCCATACATTAGAATTATCAGTAAATCCAAGCTGTGCACTTTTACCACCTGACCAGTCTGTAGTACCACCATACTTTCTGACAGTTAATAGTCCAGTATAGTTTCCACCATCACTAAGATTAGCTTTAGCATTAGCTTTAAAGTCCAACCAAACACCTGCTGCATGTTCTTGTGGTGTGGATGCTGTTTCTCTACTATCAATAAAGTTTATAGTATTATGAGAGTGTTCAGTTCTTAATCCTACTAAGTTTCTGGCATCCCATATCTTATAGTCAGTTCCATTATACCTATGCTGTAAATCAGTTTCTCCACTTCTAATATATGTAGTACCAGCCTGCATACCAAGATATGTATAAGTAGTACCATTCCACATTACAAGTCCGTTACCATTAGTAGCTTGAATTTCAGTTACTTTTAAAGTACCTGTCATTGTGTCGCCAGCTCTATTTACAGCATTAGCAAAAGCTCTAATATTATCTCCGTTAAATACATAAGCCTTAGAGCTATCACTAGCCTTAGCTCCCCATATATGAGTTGGAGTAGCATTACCCCACTCCCAATTCATTGTAAGACCAGTATTTATACTATATCTCACATAATTAGTAAGTACATTTGGGTCGTTACCCCTAATAACATAAGTACTATCAAGGTATGTATGGAAATTAGCATTATCAATTACTGGAGTCCACTCACTTATTGTGCCAGCTACATTTCTTCTATGCCACAATCCAGCTGTACCTGTGAAATTCTGAGCTAATTCAGTGTAATAACCAGTTGAGTTATTATGTAAGATTTTAATCCTATTAGACCAGGAACCAGATACAGGACCTTTATTTGAGTCTTGTAATATTCCACCATAGCTTCCATAAGTAGCATCCAATAATCCAGATGGGTTTAAATCTACTTTCAGAGCTGGACCACCAGGACTAGTAGCTCCCGCATAGTTATGCGTATGGTCTCCAGTAGAAACTACTTTACCATCACTATACAACTTGTTATCCGCGCCTATATACACTTTGGAATTGGTATAGGTCTGAGGGTTATCTGTTTGAGTTAATGCTCCAGTTAGGAATAACTTAGTAGTTAACTTTTCAGTGGCACCAGCTGTATTCCTCGTGTCTCGAGTTGTTATTAATACTTCATTATTGCTACCTGTAAATGTAACGTTAGTTCCTGCTTTAAGAGTTTTACTAGGTGAAGTAGTTGGCTTATAAGTATCTATAACAGATTCTCCTTGTTTGAAAACTAAATTATAGAAATCATAAGTTGTATCCTTACTACTAATAGTTACTTTCTTATTAGCTGCATCTGGGGTTAGAGTTACATTAGTGCCTTGAACTAAAGTAAATGAGTTGTTAGCTGCATTGGGGCCAAATGTAGTAACCTTAGTAACAGCTTCCCCTACTTGAGTTTGTAAATCTAAATTATAAATAGCTTGATGTTCAGTTAATACCTTCTTACCTAAGCTATATAAACAGTTGTCAGTTCCAATGTATACATACTGGTTACTGTAAGTTTGAGGCGCAGTAGTCTGAGATTCGGCACCAATAAGGAACAATTTTGTATCAACCTTATTAGTAGCTCCAGCAGTGTTTACTGTATCACTTCCTGGGTCAGCAGCAATAGTTACATTACCCTGACTATCTCCAGTAATAAACACATTATCACCCTGTATAATATTTAGGACTCTAGCTACTGAACCATCAAAAGAATGTATAGCCTTCCCGTTATATTGGAAAGCTAAAGCATGTACAACTTTCTCGGCTGCAACAGCAGTAGCATCGGCAGGTAAGTAATCAACATTACTAAAGGCATTTTTACCCAAAGTCTTCAGAGTCCATTTATTAGCCTCTCCTGTAGATAGGATAGCCTGGTCAGCTATACTTCCACTACCTGTTAATGTAGTATAAGATTGGACATGTCCATCTAATGCTAATATCTTTGTTGTTCCTCCTATGGTTAAACTAACTTTGTTATTGTCTGCATTTGAGAAGAATCCTCCATATAGTTTACCATGAGTCCACACTTCGCCAGTGTCCTTTATATAGACAACGGCTGACCAGTATATATCTCCACTGGTATCTGCTGCACTTGTAGGTAACTTCCATGTATTAAACACACTCTTACTAGCACAGTCAATGTATTTTGTTTTAATTAGCATATTGTGTTATCACAAAGTTAATAAAAAGGAGGAACTGAGTCCTCCTGAATTATCTTGAATATGTTATATTTCCACTTGAGTCTACAGTAGCCCATCCCGTTACTAATTCTCCTTCTATCCATAAGAAATCACTGGAGAATATTAAGTCTGCATTCTCTCCAATACTCTGGGGTAAAAGAGAAGATGTTGTATAGGCTAACACATCACGCCAGCTATTATCTGATATTGAAGTAAAGGTTAATGTATTTGTAGCATTATCCCAACTCAATCTCATGTTACCTGCCGCTCCAAAAGTTAAATCTCCAGAATCTGTAGAGTTACTTAGAATTTGAGCTGCTGGTTGACCAGAGTTTTGGTAGTTAATAGCACGCCATGTTTGAGATACTGGAGTAATCCATGAAGGAGTACCATTATTATTAATAGTAAGTACTTGTCCTACACTACCATTAGTAAGACCTGTAATCAACTTACCTGTAGTGCTATCAAACACAGCTAATTGCCCAACTACTGCTCTTGAAGGTCCACTAACAACTCCTGTAGTGTTTGTCTGCACAAACGTCCACTTAGTTCTTACTTGTGACCAAGTAGAGGAAGTGGCAGCAGGGGTACTCTCCTTACATATTAGCAAATCACCAATTTCTACTGGCTCTCCATTGATATATCCAACACTATCAGTATATGTACCAGTACCAAATGTCACCACGTAAGTATGACCAACATCAGCTGTGGGTGTAAATGAACCTGGACTTGTAGTACCAGCCTCAACTGCACCTTTATATAGCATTGCATTATTAGAACCAAGAATACTATCAGCATAGTCTTTAGCAGTCTGTATTGCATTCCATACCATTAAAGGTGAAGCTGCAATAGCTGCAACTACGTTAGTATCATTAATGTTCTCGTTATCACTTGATGGGTCAGGCTTAGTGTTAAGAATATCCTGTAACTTTACATGACCATACAATTTAGTAGAAGCACCACCATATTCTGGCTTTAAAGATATGTGAATCTTTGGTGTAGCTTGACCTTGTACATCACCCTTTAAGTTACCAATAATGTAACCATCTAAGACTGATAAGTCTCCATGATTAACATTAACTGGTCCGTTAGAGTTCATACCTCCAGCTATTGTCATCTTCTGGGTGGCATCGTTGAATGTAAGACCATTAGCCTTTCTTACTTGAGAAGTATCTGCCGTATTACTAGCCTCATTATAAGATAGTAATATGTTTCTATCTCCCATTAAAGTAGACGGAGCTAATTGCTCAACATAATCTCTGATTTCTATGTTATGATTCTCAGCCAATGTAACGTGCCCAGTGGCATCTACTATAATATTCGGAATTACAAAGATACTTGCATTTCCAAGATTAGTAGACTGCCCATAAGAACCTGGGACTACTCCACTGGTTTTGTGTAATAGCTTTCTATTAGCTGCATCCCATTCAAGAGGAGGTTCAGTGTCTACTCTACTAAGAGCATTACTACTAATAATAATTCTATTACCATCACCTTTTCTGATACTAATACTCTCACCAGCGGTAGACATTAAGAAGAATGAGTTACCAATCTGAACTTTTACTGAACCACTTACTTCTGATATTTCAATACTAGGGTATCCAATACTAAAGTAAGTTCCACAAGTCCACATTTCTCTTGTGTCTTCTATAAACACAATAGGGTTTAGACCCTTTGGAATACTCTCAATCAGAGGTTCAAACACCTCTTTCTTCTTTACATATGCAAACTTACTATCAATTACCATTATTCAATTATTTTAGTAGTTAGTAAGTTGTCTAATCTTAAAGCTGTTTGTGCTAGTGTTTCAGTTGGAATCACATAGTTACCAGTTGCATTTATAAGTATATCAGTACCATCTAATACTGGATTGGTCTTAATAGGCTTCTTGTTAACAGTCTTGTTTCCAATTTCATCAATCTTAGCTTGCATTTCATCCAACAGTTGTTGAACTTTATCAAGTATATCAATGATTTCCTTATTGTCCAAGAATACTACCCATTTCTCACCATCATATAACAACATCTTACTGTTGTCCTTAATCCAGATATGGTAAATAGTTGGAGGAGTCATATCACCCCTCCAGAAATTTACCTGCTTATTGTTTACCATTGCATCTGCCATGTTATTCTAATATTATAGAAGCATTAGTAGTAATGTTATTAACAATCTGTTCTAATGCTGTAAGTTTATCCATTAGTAGTTTACCTTGAGCTGCTGATAGGGGAATGTCTGACCTGTCTGTTACTAAGTCGTTAGCTACTACACTAATAACTTCTTTGGTGTAGTTAAAGGATTCCTCAGTATTTCCATAGACTAAATTAAACTCCATCTTAAAATCCTGAGACGCTGATAGATGACATAGTAGTACAACATTAATAACTCTTCTGTCATTTATGTCTGTAGTATCAGTTCCTACCTTATTGTAAGAAGTCAAGATGGTATCCTCATTATATTCAATGACCGTTGTAGAAGTTTCATACAATAACTCTAAAAATTCTACAGCTTCATCAATAGTACTAAAGTATGTACTCGGAGAATCACTGTTTACCATATCGAATGGTATGGTACAATTAACATACTTAACTTTAATGTCTAAGTCATTTACCTCCCCTTTTATAGCAGAATCATCATAGTTAGTAAGGCTATCTAACTTACTCTTATCACTGCTAGTGAAGTCATTAGAACTCAACCCCATTCCAGGAACCTTCTCAACATACTTACTAACATCAGGTATTTCAGATTTTAAAGCATATCCACTCAAATCAACTCCAGGTATTGCAGCTATTTGTTGTTGCACCCAAGTCTGTGAAGCTAGTCCCTCGATACTTGGGATAACAGGAGTATTAATAAGGTCGTTATAGTCTTTAGAGAATAGTTCTGACTTATCAGCTTTACCGTTTAGTGTAGTTTCAATACCACTAATCTTAGTATTAATTCCACCTATAGTAGTATTCTGAGCAAGTATAGCATCACTTAATTCCTTAAAGGTATTGTATGATGGGTCAGCACCTTCTAAGATTATATCAAACCTACTGTCTGTATAGCCCTTAGCTTCTAATAAAGCAGTACCAGCAGCACCAGCAGCTTCAGCCCCAAGTTCATCTAATGTATATGTTGGTTTATTAGGTTGCTTAGCCCATGCAGGTACAGTAGGGTCAGTTTCAGTAAACTCAGTTAGATAACCTTTAGCTTCTAGTTCTTGTTCAGTAACTAGGTTACCTGGCAGTGAACTTATATATCCACTATCGTTCTCTAACTGTGATACTCTAGTTGGTAGTTCTGTTCGGTCAGCTTTTCCACTAATATCTGGAATATCAGTCTTGTTAGCTTTCTTAGCAACTTCACCTTCCAAATCAGTTATTGTCTTTCTGATGCCAGAGTCATTATAGTTAGTAAGTCCAGATAACTTGGCTTTCTCTTCTATAGTAAAGCTCTGTTCAGATAGACCCATTCCTACTTGTTTGTCAACCTTATTATTCCAGCTATCAATGTCTTGCTGATTTATATTCTTTGCAGCACTAGCAGCAAATTGAGGTTCTAACTCTTGGGTTAAATAACCTTTGGCTTCAAGTTCCTTATCAGTAACATACTCTTTAGGAACTTCAGTTAGGTACTCTGAGTCATTCTCTAATTGAGAAACCTTAGTAGGTATTTCACTCTTATCAGCCTTACCAGAGACATCTGGAATCTTAGCATCAACTTCTTGTTTAGTATAGTAGTTATTAAGTTGTATATCACCGCCTTCAATAGCAGCAAGTTTATCATCAACTTCTTCTTTAGTATATACTGTATGCTTATCAGCCTTAGCTGCTAACAATTCACGTATAGTTGTGGTATCAATACTTTCTGGATTATATCCACTCTGGTCAAGTATTTCTACAGTAGTCTCTCCTAATCCTACCTGTGCACTCTTGAATATATAATATAAGTTACTAAATATCTCTTGAGTTCCAAGTAATTTAAAACCACCTATAATACTACTAACTCCTAAAACAGTATTAGAACCGTTAGGAATCATTACATATATATACTCATTAGCTCCAGCGTTAACTGTATAGACATTATCAATAGTTCTATCAAGCTTTGTATAGTCTGGAGAAGTTCCAAAGTAATTTGGGTATTTAATGTCAAATGTAACAACTCTTGTAGCACTAATATCCTCATACTTATATTTAAGGGTAATTACCATAGATGTAGTCCTATTAGTAAAAGTATATTCTCTTACTTCAGGACTTAGTGTAACCCCATTGATAGATTGCTCTATAACTTCTTTATGGTACTCCCAAGTAACTTTTACATCTGTAGGTTCATCTCCATAACACATATATTCTGGGTCCAGAGATATAGCCTTGACGTTATCATCAATAGATGCTGCTGCTATTTTAGCATTAACCCATTCAGTAGAAGCAATTCTGTTAGAATTATCTGTCATCAAGGGCAATGTAGTAGTCGGAGTTCCAGCAAAGCTTGGGGAGAATATATCAGCTTTGTTCTTAAATCTAATTTCTATCTCACATGCCCATTGAGCGAGCTTAAGGTTAATTTCATCAATAACCTTATTAATATCGAAGGCTATTGAATCAGTTACAAAGGTATATAAATCTTTTTGATTAGACAAGTTACCTTTGATGTTTCCCCACTTTAGAGCATATTCATCTGCTATACCAAGATTGATTCTGGCTATAGTTCTCTGATATTCATCAGTTAACTCTGAAAATAGATTCTCCTTTTGAAATCCATCATCACCACCAGTACACCCATAATATTTAGAAGTATCACAATCATCCTTAATACAGATGTGGTCTACTCCTTCCTCTTCTACCTTTATACTGTCTATCTTGTCTATTGTAATAACATCATAGTCGGCACAAATTCCTTCTACTTCCTCTTTCTCTATAACACCATCTATTATCTTAGTATCTGGTTTTATATTAGAAATAGAATGTGGGTAGTCAGGTAAAATGGGAGCTTCTAGTTCTTGTTCGTCAAGACGTATAAACTCTGCCATATTTAGATTTGAATGATTTGATAAGCATATGTCATAGGGTCTAAGAAGGATATAATAGTAGCCTCATTAACCTTATGAATTGTTTTGGTAATTGTCATTGATAAACTGGTATCTCCAATAGGAAACACTTTATTATATAATGACCCTTCCATATAACATACATTCTCGTTAAACATATTATTAACTGAGTTCCACCTCAGAGTTGTGTCATGACAGCCTCTAAGGAACGTATTGCCCTTACAATCAGCTTCTAATACATTATCATATGTATCTCCCAAGAATATATTATTAGTACACCCTTGTTTCAATTCATTATGCTTAGTATTATGTAATTCAGAGCTGTCAGTAATAACTCCTCCAGTTAAGTCTGAGAATGTATAGAAATCTCCATATGCTGCTCCAAGATTAAGATTAGTGTTGTCTAACTCCTCAGCTGTTCTTCTAAACTTTATATTCTTAAAGTCATAGTGAGCTGAATTGAAATGATTGTCTCTCATAAATGTTATTCTACCTTTGGTAGTAACCCCATCTTCGAGAGTTTCTTTGGTAGGGTCATATTCAATAACCCAATCCTTCATTTTATCATTATCAATAACAACTCTTGGGTCTAACCTATTATTAGTAATAGCTGTTACAATTAGCTTCCAAATAGGTGAAGGGTTAGTGGAGCTATCAGTGCCCCACGTAACCTTCTGACCAGAACTATTAGTAACATTAGAAGAATAAATAGTTTGAAAGTCTGTAATAACATACCTTGCCCCTGTTACTAAACTCTTCTTACCTATATTGTCATTGAGTACTGCGTAGGTAACTTCTAAGGGTTTGGATTGTCCACCTTCTCCAGTATAATCAATGATACCTATATTCTTTCTTAACTGTTCCTGCTCCAAATCAGTTAAACCACCTAGTAAGTCTTTCTTCTTGAAATAATTATTCAAATCATGAATACAGGCATAACGTCTTGTATCCCTTTCTATTGCCATGTTAATTATTCATTAGAAATTCGTATATTCCATCTATTTTATCAAAGTATTGACAAGTCTGAATAAAGGATATTTGATGCAGAATCATATCGTAGTTCTCAATATATCCCTTATTTAGCCTTTTAAGGAACTTGTCAAAGTCTTTGATTACTTTCAACTTTAGGTTAGTTATTGCATCCACAACCACCTCCTCCTATAGTGTTTTTGTCAATCATAACATCTTTACAAATTCCTCCGCACTGAGTAATGTCCTCTAAGACTCTCTGAGCCTCGTAGTACTGACCTAACTCAATTAAGTACTTAATAACATTAATTGCCATCCATATAATATCTCTATTATAGATTAACATCTTAACATCATCAGTTTTATTCTTACATCTTCCTGGTAAGTCCCCTAAAAGATTCTTACACAATCTATAGAAGCATTCATTAATATGGCAAACACAGAATGTATTCTTATCGCCTCTGATGATTGTAGTAGTTTTCTCAGTAACAGTAGCAGGTGGCATGGCATTAACTTCCAATACTTCCTCTACGGTTACTCCTACTGACTCCTCATCAACATACTTCATAAATGACTCGGATTGTGTATCGTAGTAGTAAACAGAATGGTAAGCTGTCAATGCAGTAGGATTCCTCTCTAATACATATTTAAGCCATACGTCTGTTGGTAAGATTATGTGAGTTACTTCATATAGACCATCAATAGGCATCTCCATTTCGGATTCATCAATGCAGTCTATAACATGCTCTACAATATCATACTTCTGAGTTACTTCATCTCCTGAAGACTTAATACTTGTTATAGCATTAAGGGTAACTGTTTGACTATAGGCATAGTTACGAGTACTTACTGTGATTTCATCAGTCCCATTTAAGTACTCGTCATTATCCCTTTCAAGTCCAGTTATTGTAATACCACAAGCTCCCTTCTTGCATATTTTAAATACTGAATCCATAATTATACGTTGAAGTCAGCTCTTACTTTAGTTTTGATTTCTCCTACCAGTGTAAGATAATCTAGGTATTTCTGTCTATCAGTTTGATTATCAGATAAACCTAAAACAATACTATTGGAGCTGTTAATTAAATCAAACTCTTCATCTTGGTCTACATACTGTCTAATAATAGCTTTAATGCATTCTTTGTGGTCTGGTTGACCATGTAGATGAACTTGTATATATGTCCACCTTGTTTCCTGTGTTACTTCCTCTGTCTCTGGGTCAGTAACATCAACTTCTTTTGACGTAATGTCATAATTATAGTAATATGTGCCGTTACCTAGCTTTTCTATTGAGTTAGGCTGTACATTCATTTCTACTCTTTTTGGTTCTAACATAAGGTCTTATTTTAAAATTTACTGGGAATGAATATCTTGTTAGAGAGTAGAATAACTCTCTGCTCTTACTCTCAAAGTAATAGGATTTGTTATTGTATACAAAGTTAACTCTAAAACACTTACTGTAACTAACCATATCAACAACATGAATATACTTGTTATAAAATCTAGAAATATTAGATTTCTTCCCATCCCAATTAGAGAATCTTAGACCTGTTTCTCTTTGAATCTTTCTTAACAAATTCTTAGAGTTGCAGAACTTCAACCAACCAAAGTAGGATTGCATTCTCCTTCTTAATTCTTGTCTGTCAATCTTACCAGACTGATACTTCTTTACCAGTCTAAATAATCTAATCTTAATTGACTTCCTTAGTAACACATGGGTATGATAGAACCTATAACCTACAAAGTCTATACCTCTATCATCTACTGGGAATATTTGATAATTTGGTTTTAACCTTAAATCCAGAACCTCTTTCAAATACATCTTAATTGCTATAAGTACTGTTCTTAAGAAGTTCTTGTCACTGCTGAGAATTACAATATCATCAGCATACCTGAAGTAGAATTTACATTTTAACTCTTCTTTGACCCAATGGTCAAAATAAGCTAAGTACAAGTTAGCGAAGAATTGAGATAAATAATTACCTATAGGAACTCCGTCAGCGGAGTAAATGATTCCAATGAGTAATACTAGAAGACTTGCATCCTTTACTTTTCTCTTAATGATTTCACATAGTATATCGTGATTAATAGACGGATAGAATTTTCTAACATCCATCTTCAAACAATAAAGAGTTTCATTGGGATGCTCAGTTAATGCTGCCCTTAAATCATAAGCTACATTATGAATACCTCTATCTTTAATACAAGAATATGTATGCTTTATAAATATTTTAGTCCAAATAGGTTCCATCACGTTCATTATAGCGTGATGTGTTATTCTATCTGGATAGTATGGTAGTCTAAATGTTAACCTCTCTTTGGGTTCATATATTTTAAACGTACTATACTCAGAAGTCTCATAGACCAAGTCTTTTAGCTGTTCTGATAACTTCTCATTCTCCTCTTGTTTATTCTTGTCGTGCTTGAGGATTCCCCATCTAACTGACTTATGCTTCCTAGCTTTATCATCAGCTTTCTCGATATTCTCTATATTATAAACCTTATCATGTAAATAACCTATACGTTTCAAGTCTTATATATTTATTTTAGAAGCGTTCGAGACTAAACCTACTAACATCCAGTTATTAAATACTACGTTGTCTTTTGCCAAGAGGCAAGGGTACTATTTAGACTGTAAAATGAAACCAAATTACCTAAATAAAAAATATATAATAAGCCTACATTGGTATTAGCATTACTGACTCCATTATTAGAATTGAAGTAGCTAAGACTAGCATTACTACCATTATTAGCGTTGCTGCTAACGATGAGTGTTTTATAGTAAATTTAACTTGTCCAGCACCAACAGAATGTAGGTAAATAGTACCCCTAATCTCGTATTTTATCTATTGTATATTTTGTTAAACTACCTTATTTAGTGTTCTGAAGCCCACATTGGCATGAGCATAACCGACCCCATTATCAGAATTGAAGCAGCCAAGACCAGCCCTACCACCATTATAAGCGCCGCCGCCAACGACGAGCGTTCTTAGTGCTGTGCTTGAAGCATTGCAGTAGTGATAGTCACACATGTAAGTAGTAGCAGAACCGCCGACCACTGAAGGTATGATTTCACCTGTTTCTCCTAGGTCATAGTCTTTTATCCATCCATCAGATGCAATCTCAGTACCAGCAACAGTCATTTTACCCTTAGCTGTATTATCATCTCCAAATGCTGTTGGGTCAGTTGTAGTGTATACACTACTTGGCTGATTAGCGGCTGTTCTCTCTAAGATAATGCCATCTAGGTTAGTCCAGATGTCTCCGAATGGATTATCAAATCCTCTCCATCTTGGAACCTTAAATGTCTTAGAGGCTACTGTTGTAGATTCGTTTATTACTGTTTCAGGAATAACTAAATCCTTAACTCCAGTAAAGTTACCAATATCATTACAGTATCCGCATGGTGTTAATGGGTAATAACCATTATAAGTATTCCAATCACCATTCCATGTAGTAACACCATCACCTAATCCGCCTTGATGATAACCTTCAGCTGTTAAATCAGCAGTATAGGCTTTTTGTGAGTTTAGTGTAGCATACTCAACAACCCAAGCCCAGTAGAATATCCACTTGTAATACTCATAGCACAACATTTCTGAACCAGCATTAGTAGCATAAGTTCTCATGTTAGCTCTTGAGATATTAGTTCTTGGTTTACCTAAGTCACTTCTAAATACATCAGTATCTAAATATGTGTCGTTAGCAGTTCTATTACCTCCACCTCTGAACTGTGCTGTAGTATTAACTACTGAAACTGCTTTAGGAGTTGCAGAAACTGTAGTATCAACAGTACTTCTGTAAGCATCAACTAGCATTTCTGGAATTTCAATCCAGGTATTGTCCATCTTAATAGTAGACATTCTAACCCACCTCTTAGTACCTTCAACTCCAGACTTACCATAGAATTTAGGTATATGCACTCTTACGGTGCCATCAGTTCCATCTAATACAGAAGGAGTTCCATCAGCTTTTTGTGACCAATCATTAGGGTTTAGATAATAATTGATTTCTGCACCATTAGCTACACAACCCTTATACTGAGATTGGATAGGTAATGACTTATGTAATAGAGGATTACCAATTCTAGTCAATGTAGGGTCAGCTACTGTAGAATCCCATTCAACCCCATAAGAGTAAATGTCTTCTAATCCAGTGTAGTCAATTCCACCACCTCCACCTTGATTGTCCTGCCATTCAGCTGTACCGTCGCCGTTGTTTACGAGTATTTGACCTGCTGTACCTCCAGCTGGAATATGTTTATTACCTGCTGTAGTTGGATGTACATAGTTGTTAGCATTAGCTGCTACACCTTGCAGTTTAGTCTTCTCAGCTGTTGTATAATCTTCTGTAGATAATTGTTTACCTTCAACCTTATCTACCTTGTTAGCTATCTTTGCTACTTCTTGCTTCTCAGCTGTTGTGTAGTCGTTAGTAGATAACTGCTTACCGTCTACCTTATCAACTTTTAGAGCAATAGCAGCTGTGCTTCTTGCCTCAGAATCCTCAATAGCTTTATCTACTTGTGTCTTGTTGTAATAACCTGTTAAGTCTACCTCAACGTGCTTATTACCTAAGAACTCCCATCCTGTTTTCTCAGTAGTAACCATCCATATATACTCATCGTATACATCGTTGGCTCTAGAGCTTTCATTAGGAACCATGTAAATGGTATTGGGATTACCCTTAGCTGGTAGTTCTGTAACAACAAGAACCTTACCTCCCGCATCAGCTATTGCATCAGTTACCCACTGTTCTGTAGCTAAGCCTTCAATTACCTTATTAACAGTAGTTGATTTGTTAGCACCATTTTGAACAATAGGGATTAACTCATCACCAGCCAGTGTTGTAGCAGGGGTCATTTGAGAGATTTTAATGTCAGTTGCTGCCATTATTCAAATAAAATTAAATCACCATTTTCTGTAACCATAAATTTACCATCTTCTAATATAATGTTTGCCAAATCTCTAAAGATTAGACCACCATCTTCTGTAAGTATATTAACGCCAATTTCGGCAAGAATATTTCTAGTAACATCAGTAAGATAAATGTCTCCATTCTCTAACTTCCACCTGTCTATAACAACAGACTCATGTCCTTGTCTTTTGACTATTAGTGGATAGCTGCTGTTCTCAAATCCTTTTAATATTACTTGTCCATTGGCATCAGTTACGTACTCTTTACCCTTAAAGACAACTATAGCACCTACTAAGGGTAATCCAGTACCTTTATCTATAACTCTAACTACAACTGAGATAACCTTTAGATTGGCTCTCCCAATATGGTTACCAATGCCAATATAAATTCCCATGTTAGTTACCTACTTGTAATGTACTTTCAGGTACAGCTTTAATACCTATAACTAACTCTGGATTCCATCCAGGATAGAACACAGTAGATACATACTGACCTTCTGAATCTTTTAATAGTACCTCTACAGTTACATTATCTTCCGTAATGTTCTTAACAAGAACTGCATTACTTCCATAAGGTAACTCAAAGTCACCTGCAGGTAGTAGAGATAATCTACTTACTTGCAGGGAGGTTGGTCTTTCATTCTGATTGAGATTAATCATTCTTATGCGTTTTTAACTTCGTTATTCATTTGATTACCATCGAATAATTGAGCATATTCAATGTCTGTTCTCTTGGTATCGTTATCAGCATCACTTTGAGACTTGTCTCTTTGAGTCCTAGCATTATACCAGTTAATATCAGCTTCGTTCTGAACCTTTTGTCTTTCAATTTCCAATTTAGCTTCATTAAGACTTTCAATCTTACCTTGAGCCTGTTGTAATTGCTGTTGTAGTTGTTGGTTCTGTTGCTGTAGCTGTTCAAGCTGTTGCTGCATCTGACCCATCTCATTCATCTCCTTTTTCTTCTTAGCAAAGGCTTTAGTAACCTTAGCTTTAAGTTCAGTAAGACTTCTAGCTGTTAGAGCATCAACAATCATATCTGGGTCTAACTGACCGCTCTTTATAAGCTCAATAATGATTTGTTGAACGTTTTGCATTTCCTTCATAATCTGGGTACTTGGCACGATATGTATATCGTAATCAGTATGAGTAAAATGCTCTGGTAATGCAGTAAATACTTTCTGTAGTTTATCTCCTAAGATTAGAGTTCCAGTTAATCCTTTCTTCCACACTATCTTAGCTATATCAAGACAATCTCTAAGAATGTCTATTGATAATGTGTCCATAGTCTGATAGAATGGTTTAGTAATAGTGTATGAATTTCTAGCCCCAGCCTCTACATTACTAACTGCATCTTTTTGCTGAATACCATTAAGTCTTTCTCTGAACACACCAGTGATAGATGATGTTTGGTCTTCCACTCTTTGTAGTGCTAAGTCAAAGGCTTGAATAGTCTGCACTTTAATAGTATCAGTAAATCCAGCAAATGAAGTATTGTTATTAAATGCCCTACCTTCCTGACTGGTATCTACTAAAGCTACTCCAGTCTTTTTAAATGCAATCCACTTCTGAATCCTCTCAGTAAGGTCATCACCTAATATTGTTGGAAGCATAGATAAGTCTAGCCAGTCACCATCAGTACCACTGTTAGCTAAGATATTATCTCTAAAGTAAGTAATTAAGTCATACTTATCCTGTAGGTGAGCACATTGTAGTACTAAAGATTGTGGAACATTGTCTCTATTAACTAGATATACACCATTAACAGACAACCCACACTTAGTAGAAGCATCCTTAGTTCTAATTACATTCTCTGATTTACCAGTAAGAACATATATAGACTGCCCTATTCTAACTCCCTCATATCTGTTTTGAACATACTCATCACCCTCTTTGTCTATGTCAATCCACTCCGTTTCATAGACAGGTAATAGCTTATAGTTAAATGACTCATAAGTATCAGCAGGAAATCCTGGAACAATACCTTTACCAGCATCTAGTCCAGCACCTTCTCCTTCCATAATAGGTCTACATCCTACTTGGTTCTCCATAGCTCTAATATACATATAGGAACTATCGGAGTAGTGTTCGTACATATCCTCTAACTCAGCTCTACTCTCATCACTTAGGTCTTTGCCATATTCAACAAGAATTTGCTGCTTAGTCATCCACTTCCTAATTACAACTCTGTAACTATCCTTTACATAAGGAGATTCTGGATTTCTATCAACGAATGTATTCAATGGATTAAGTACATCAATAGTAATATTCTTACCACTTGCAGCAGGTTTAACCCTATAGAATGAACAGCCAGTAACAAGTAAATCTAACAGTAATGCTTTTAGTTTATTAGCTAAGTCAGTACTCCTTGATTGGATTACATACTCTATAACATATTGGGCAGCTTTCTCGTAATCACTAATGAAGTTATTATTAATATCTTCAATTAGCTTTTCTATATCTGCCTCAACAGAAGCATCACTAACATTACCTCCTCCTATAAAGGCTAGTATTTGATTGTTTAAATGCTTTTGTAAGAATGTATAGACTTGCTGACTTATTTCTAACTCCTTCTGTCTAGTAATCTTTGAGATTGTTTCTTTATCTTTACAAGATACCTTTGGAAGAATTGGAATGTCTAAATACTCTCCAATTAAGGCGTCAACGTGTTTCTTTATAAGAGGAGTGAACTCAATAGAAGTAGGATTACCTATTCCAAAGTTTTCTTCAAGATACCTAAATTGTTCGGCGTCCCTCTTACCGTTATAATAGTTGTATGCCTTCTGCAACTTCCATTTGTTGAAGACTAACTCATTTACAGCTTTGTCAATCTTCTCTATCAAATAATCATCACTTCTTTGCTTTGCACTCATCTTCGTAATCATATAATTGTATAGCAGTGAAGTATTTAGTTCTCACTAAACTTCTCTCCTTTAATTCTTTCTCAATAAACTTTATAAACTCCTCAGCCGTACCATCACATGCAATGGACAATGGCTTTTCATCTTTATTAAGTCCAAGGTCCATTCTGTATCCCACGTGCTCAGGTTCTTCGCCTGGAAATTTATAAGTGGTTTCGTAAACCTTTAGGACTCCTTGATATTCTACGCAATATAAAGATTTAATTAAATCTCGGATTGCTTGTTCGATGTCCTGTGTCGTCATAATATTGTGTAGGGAATAAGTTAAACTTAGGTACTATAGACTGTTTGTCTGGAATAACTCCTTTATGTTTTATGCCATATTCATCAGTCCAGTAGCCAAATAGCTTCAACTTCCTACCCCCATTATCAGCTTCCTGTGGTGGAATACCACTTAACTCCTCATCTCCTAATTCAGCCATACCCATTGCTGCTACAATATCGAACTTTCTTTTATTCTCATATGAATAAGTAATAAGTTCGTTAATCATTGGCTCAAACCACATATTGTGGCAGTAATTATTGATATAACAATCAATAAGGTCCAACTGGTGTTGAATAACTGCCTCAGTTGCAGGAGCACCAAATTGTCTACTTCTACCAGCTTGTATGTCAGATTGAGTAGCCCTTGGTCTTCTCATTAAGAATCTCTCTTCCTTATGCTTAGTTCTAAACCATGTTAAGATACTAATACGGGTAGATTCCAAACAAGCTTTGCAGTTATAGTATTCTAATATCTTTAGGGTAGTTCTATATGCTTCCTCAAGATTATTAGGTCTGTCTTTGTAGATACAAACATACATTGGTTCTTGTAATCCAAAGCATCTCTTCTTTACTACAACACAGAAGTCTGACGGGTCTCTAGTACTATCAGATGTATCATTCATACCCATATCAATACCGTCAATACCAGCTACATATAGATTTCTAAAGTCTGCGCCATTCTCACTCTTAATGGGATGTTCAATAATACAAACCTTTCCTTTATCACTAGGTATAAACCTTACTCCATTCTTAGCTTCTTCAGAATGTACATTGTTTTGAAATGTATATTCTAGCTGTCCCCATTTAGGTTTAAGCTCTTGTGGAGTAATCTTATGTAACTTAATAGCAGCTAACTGTTCTGTTAATAATACAGTATTGAATTGGTTATCACCTTCCAAAGCTAATGCTTCATCAGGTGTAAAACAATACTCAGCAGAGTATAGCATTAAACCTTTAGGGTCTGCAATCTTAGTAGCTCTCTTAGCCATGTAGAACTCTCTACCCTTTTCTGGGTCTGTCCATCCTCTATGGTCTACATATCCTGGAGCAGTAACAATAGTATATGCAGGAATGAAATATGCAGTTTCTACATAAGTACCTTCCTTAGTATAGTTATGCTTATATGGAAGTACATCATAACCTCTAGGGTCATGGAATGCAGCAGCCACACCTTCTAATGCGGGACCACTATCACCACCTGTACCCCAAGCCAGCTTAATACCGAATCTCTGTCCTTGAATATCAATCAAGGCATCACCCTGAATGAATGCTTTCTTCCAATTGGGCCAAGAACCACTTTCTTCGTACATCAGAATATCAGTACGGTCACCTCTAATCTTATTAGGCTTATCAGCTGTAATTCCTTCAATCTCAGACATCCATCCAGATTCTACACCATCTACATTCTTACTAGAAGCCCTCTTCCATTTAGCTGTGTTGTGTACTTGCCTTAACCACCTCATACCATCCTCAGTATTATCATCTAAATATGATAACTGAGTCCAGCATTTACTTAAAGTATCATCAACATAACCTTCTTGTTGTGCAGCTACTACCCCTCTAAAGTGAGGTCTAGTTGTATAACCATTAACAAGTATAGCAGCAGCTATTTCCGAGAATCCAACACCTCTGGCTTTTAAACCAATGGCATTCTTTCTCAGCATCTTACACAATTCTATATAATGGAAGTACTCATATTGTTTTACAAAGAAATTAGGGAAGTCTACTGAACGACCACCACCAGCCTTAGTTGCAGAAGATAGATTAGGTAGCTGATAGTAATTAATAAAGAAATAATTATCACCAGTAATAGTATAGCCATTAACAGTCATACCATTTCTACATCTATCATATTCTTGGTCCCAAAACTCACCATAAGCCTTACCCATCAATGGTTCATTACAATACTTACCAGTAGTAGCCTTAGTCTTCCTAGCTTCCATAAACCATTCTGGGTCAAAGTCTAATCCTCTTGTACCATCAATAGGTCTGTAACCAGTGAGTTCATATGATAGGTTAGAATCAAAATAGTCTATCGGGTCTCCAATTCTGACATCCCACTCAACTTCCGTGAGCTTCTGCTCTAGTGTTCCAGTATTCTCCCCTACCTCAGTAACCTTTTCAACTAAGGCTTGGACAGTAGGGGACTCCTGGATTTTATTTTTAGGTTTCCTTCCACGTGCCATGTTACTTTAGTTTTGGTACATATCCCTCAACAGCACCAGCACGAAGACCTGTAGCAGCTTTCTGTTTCTTCTTAATACGGGCTTCTAAGGCATCTAATTCATCCAATACCTTAGATATAGATGACATTTCACCGATAACGTCCTTAGCTTTAAAGATTGGTTTACCAGTAATGGGGTCTCTTTCTTGTAAATCAGAACCCTCATTGAAATAATCAATCAACTCGTCTACCTTATTCTGAGCTGCCCTAATTAACTTAATGTCTCTTGCTGATTCTTGTATCTCTCTATATTTCCTACATGCAGCTCTAAACAGAGGGTCATTAAACTCCTCTTCTGTAATACCACTATCCTGTTTAGCAGCCTCATTGCGTTCTGCTTCAGTAAATTGTGAATAGTGTGATTGCCAGTCAATCATTAGATACATATAGGTGAACTCTTTGAATGCTCTTAGCTTTTTAATACCCTTAGGGTCTTCCTTACTGATATTTCTATCATTAGTCCATAACTCAGCGAACTCCTTAATAAGAAGAATCTCTGGTTCGTTTAATCGTAGTTCATGATTTACATTATCATATAGAAATATTGTCATAATAATTATTGTTTAATTATACGTCTTTGGACTGTTCCTCCAAAGTAATTCTTTCCAATTCCCTTATTTTTTACAGCTCCTGCTCCACTAGCACTCTTCCCATTAGCCTGGTCTTTCATATCAACCTTTACTTTCTCATTATGAGGAAGTTTTTTATAGTCAGCTGGAGTCATCTTCTTATAAGGAAGTTTCTTATTACTAACGTTGTATACTCCCTTACTTGTGTGTACAGTGTCAGCCTTATTAACTACAGCACCTTTTTGGTCTTTAGCTACTGACCAAGAGTTATCTACGGTTCCTCCCATATTCTTTTTAACTCTCTTCTTAGCCTTACCTCCACACTTATCTTTAAATATATCTACTACTTTAGCACCCTCAGCTTTCTTCTTGCATTTAACACAGCCTCCAGCCATATACTTCTCAACCTCGTATCCTTCTGGGCACTCACCTCTAAGGGTTTGAACATAACTTAACTTGGCTCCTAATTTAGCCATTGAAATTTGATTACCTTCCATTGCTTTGTATTGTTTATAAAACTCTCTTAAATCGTTCTCTGATAGCTGTGCTACTTTGTTCTCAAAGTCCGCTTCATCTTTAGGGTTTAGGACTTTAATAAGATAGGCAGTGAACGCTTGTTGTTCTTCGTTCATCTGCCCACCCTGTTGAAACATACTTATCATACTTTAACTAAATCCTTAGTATTGTAGATAGCTTCCTGCAAAACTCCTTCTGTAGAGAACCATCTACATCTAATACCTTTAAAATAATCTTCTGTTACGTTGGGAACACCATGAGTTCTAATATTCATAGTCTCCTTCTTAACCACAATCATTACAGGTTTGTTAGGTATATCTTGTTTAAGAGTTACTACCTCACCTGGCATAAAATATACTTTCTCTTCCATTATCACTTTTAAATTCCTTTGTATATCTATCTTTTAATCCAGAATTAACTACTACTTGAACTTGAGGTTCAGCTACAACTTCAAATCCTTGTCCGAAGAATGGAATAGGAACTCCACATGCTCTTCTATAGTAAATAATGTCACCTTCCTTTACAAATTTACATAAAGGACTAGCCTCTATTACTAATGCTTGAACTGATAAGTTCTCTTCTTGGTCCATTTCACCAGAGTCTGGATTCTTAAATGTACCTGTATATTCTGGAAGTATCAACCCTGACTCAGTTACCTTCATCTTCTGGAATGGGTTCTTAGCATAAGGTTGTACTAATATATAACTGTTGATAGGGACAATCTGTAAGTCCTTCATCTTCTCATCCATCATCTTAGCGTGTCTTTCCTGCTCATCGATTTTAGCATTCCACTCTGCCCTAGCTTCCTCAACCTGCTCGTTGAATTTTACTTTAGCATCTTGTTTAGCCATTTCAGCTACAGTAGGAGACATTATAAATACATCCCCATTACCCATTAAACTATTCTTACCATTAGCATCTCCTCTAACCAATTGATTCTTTGTTTTTAACACTGCTTCTACTGTACTTAAACTATTCATACTCATTAAAATTAAATTACCATTTTCCTATAGGACACGTTGCATTAGGTAGAGTTGTTTTAGCTCTTAGCCTGCATCCACATCCATTAATATATCCATCTTTCTTCTCTGCACTTACATCTTCATTATTTGGGTTTATCCATAACTTACTGTTACAAATCTCACCCAATACCACACTCTTTTTATAGAGCTTACATTCTTTACACAAACGGATGCGGGCAGCAGATATATTCTGATTCAGCCCAAGCATCTCGTTAGTGTGTCCATTTAAAATAGCACCAAGACCCATATTTATTCTATTTAGTTCATAAAGTTGCTAATATCTCAAACCTAATTGTTTGAAAGATACTCATATAGGTATTATTAGAATTCTATAGGTCTCCTGCTATTCTTTCTGGCTTCTAATATAGCTTCTTTCTTATAGAACCTACACATTCTTTCCACATCATCCTTTAGATAATCAAGCTCATGTTCTGTGACATTTCCTTGATGGTCGTAATGTATAAGTAATAGTTTCTTAACTACGAACTTAGGATTCAATTTCTGAAGCATCCAAGCATAGGTTGATAACTGTAGTGCGTAGTGCATCTTGTTACAATCCATAATGTTATTCATAGGGTACTTCATCATCTGACATTTCTTAGTTCTCTTATCAAAGAAGGATTTATCGTCTAATTTCTTATTAGTCTTGTAGTCTATGATATAGATGTCATTACCATCCTTAATCAGTAAGTCAATCTGTCCTGCAAGTTTAAACTTGCCATCATCTGACTTCCTATATATCATATACTCAGGGAATACTCCCTTTTCAATATCAAGTAAATCCTTATTGTGCTCCATTAAAGAGTCATTGGTATTTACTTCAAACTTACCTCCAAGTCCGAACTTTCTTAATTCACATTGTTTCTTAGAAGTATAATTACCTTCTAACTCAGCATGAATTTTAGAACCTCTTTCACAGGATTCAGCATTAGTCTTCTGCCACTCATCTAAGATGTCTTGTTGAGCCTTATTGTAATCGTTACGAGTAAATCCATACATATTGCAGAAGTATTCTACATCTATCTTATGAGTGTTTAGTAGTTGAGATTTCTCAGCTTTAAATTCTTCTGCTGATAACATCTTCTCTAATGCCTTATAACCTGACCAGAAATCCTTATCAAAATCTTGACAGAATTTGCCAATTAATGTTGTTACTGATACATACACTCCATTTTCATCCCAGTACATGTGCTTCTCATCGTTGTAGCAAACGTTCTGGTTCTGCTTGTCCACTTTCATATAGCCTTTTAAATTTATCCTTTACTGAATTATAATCTAACCATGTTGTAAGAGGTTGAAGAGATGGAGCTATTATAGATTGATAATATCCCAGGTAATATTCCTTCTTCATAGGATAGATAACTACCAGCATTCCTACAGGTCCATCTACACCAGATAGTCTATAGAAGGCGGCTGACTTAGCATTGCTACGTTGTAACAACTCTACTAAGTTGGGCAGACTTGTGCTATATTGTTGAATACTATCCATTCTTAAGGACTTATTCTCATTTATCTTTTCAATCTCATCTCCATAGTTTGTATATTCTAGCTCCTTCCATATTCTTAAACAGCTCTTAGTATCCAGACCTCTCTTCTTCTCAGTTAGTGCTGTAAGGTATTTATACGATAATCCATGAGTACTAACCAAGGAATTGTGATAATTCAATAGGATAACATTAGACGCATCCTTGTCCTGTACCAATATTCTTTCAATGTATTCATTAATAGAAGGGGAGATTATCTTTGTATATTCCTCAGCGAGGTACTTTTCCTGCTGGACTTGTTCAGTATAATCTTGTAAGATAAGTTTCGTATGACCTCTAAAACTAGTTTCCACTACTATCACTGATAAAACTATAATAATGATAGTCTTAACGTTTGGACCTAAGTTATTAATCCAGCCATAAATTGCTTCTAGTCTACTTAACGACATTAATCTATTTCCTTTAAATGTTGAATGTTAGTCCGCCTAAAAATAAACTCTAATTCATTTTCATCAATCCATTATTTATAATTTACTACCTTTCATTTGATAATGTGCAAATTTAGCTTTAATTTTGTAAATAAAAAAATGAAACATAAACTTATTTAATTATGGAACTAAATCAGAGAGAATTGAATGCAATGTACGTCTCTTTAAAGGAGATGTGTAGTAATGTAGATTTAGATAGTATTCCTATGTTCAGACAAGGGAGTAAGCTAATACCTAGATGTAAAAATGGAAGTGGTATTCATATTAAGAAAGAGAATAGAGGTAAGTTCACAGCATCTGCCAAGAAAGCTGGACAATCAGTACAAGAACATGCTCGTTCTGTACTTAATAATCCTAATGCTACTCCATTACAGAAGAAGAGAGCTAATTTCGCTAGAAATGCAGCTAAGTGGCATCATTAATGATTAATTATGACAGAGAATGCTGAAACAGCTAAAATTAACAAAAGTTTATTAAGGGAGAGGAAGAAAGAATGTTGTATATGTGGGGAGACTACTTACTGCTGCTTAGAGTTACATCATATAAGGAATAAACTCTATACAATATCCAGAGCAGTTAAGAACCTTCCCACTCCTCTTTTTATAAAGGAGATGAATAAATGTATAGTAGTTTGTTCAAACTGCCACAAGAAACTACATAATAATATTATTAGATATGAGGATAAAGAAGTTACAGGAAGGTAATATAATAGCTAAGCAGGATAATACTAGAGTATCTAAACCTATTATTCCAGAAATTATTAAGGCTAAACCTAGACAAGACCAACTTATTGATTTGGGAGGAGAACCTTCTACTGATACAAGAACAGCTGCTGAAAGGAATAGAGACTATTGGCATCCCATTAAAGGAGCTAAGGAAAGGTTTAAATCTTCTATGAGGAATGGAACTAATCCATTAGTAGGCTTAGAAAGAACTGTAATGCCTGCTATGGCTGGTGCTGCATTAGTAACAACTCCAGCTACAGTAGTAGGAGGTTTATTAGGAAGTGAAGCTGTTAATAATGCTACTGGTGGATTTGGTCAATGGTTGGAAGGTAAGGTTGGAATACCAGCTGAAGTTGGAGAATATCTAAACCCTGGTGCAGTATATGGAGGAGGCAAAGGTCTTAATGTTACTAAGAACAAATTAGTTTCTAAGTTTATTAAAGGGGATGCTGACTTAGGTTGGAATGCTCTTAATAGAAATCATTGGATATTTAATAGAGAGGCTCGTACACCTACTAATATTGCTATGGCTACTGCTAATAGAGCAATGCCATTCTTATCTAATGTAGAGAAGACTCCAGCAAGAATTGCAGCTTATAAAGTAGGTAGAAGAACCAAAGGTAATGCTTCTGTATCTTTAAAGGATATAAAGAATAATGAGTCTACATACACAGGTTCAGCAACACCAGAAGGTAATAATGGTGATAGGGACTTATTAGGAATGTATCTATTTCAGAATGACCCATTAATAAGTAAGAGTCCTTGGTTTCAGAAGGTAGCTAAATCATTTAAACCTGCTAAAGGAAAAGGGTTCAGTCATGGAGATAGATATAATCAACTATATCCTGGTATTGAGAATAGAAGATACCAAATGCAATCTGTAGTTAAAGATTCAAGACCTTTAAGGTTTAGAAATATAGAAGAGTTTAATGAATACTCTAATGGTATAGGTAAATTACAAGGTAAAGAAGGTGATATGGTTATAGAGATGCCAGATGGATTTCAAACCTTTAGACAGCCTGGAACTAATTATGTAGGACCTATAGATGATGTAGGAGGTCATGTTATAAAGATTGATTACAACAATAAGGGAAAGCTAACCCAAATATCTCAAGATATGTGGAAGTTTAATCCAGCTGACTATGCTAAGAGATGGTCTGGCAAGAGTGTAGCAGAGGGAGTTAGGGCTACTAAACAAGCTGCACTTATGGATAAGGTGGGAACCCCATTTATATTACAGCAAGAGAATCCTATCTATATAGGTGGAAGAAGAGTATGGGATAGCATTAAGAGTATTCCTAAGAATCCATATATAAGAAGACAACCTATGATGCAAGGTGCATTATTAACTATGAAGAAAGGTGGTAGTCTAGTATCTGATGGTAGAAGATTCAAGTTTAAAGATTCTACACTAGTAAAGAACTCTAAGACTCTTAACAATAAGAGAGATATGAGGAAGAAATTCATGAAATCTGACAGACCTACATATAGTAACAATAGAGTTAGGAAGGGACAAGAAGGATTACGATTTACTAGGTATGATGTTATAGAAAGACCTACTCTTAATATGGATAATACATTTGAAGAATACAGATTCCCAGTTGATAATACTCCAACTTATACTATTAAGAGAGAGGAAACTCCAGTAGATGTACAGCAACCCATTATTAAAGAAGAAGAAACACCTATTATGAAGAGAGAGTTATTCAACATCAAACCATCTAAAGGATTAGATGAGTTTAATAAGTGGTACGATGAGGTAGAACAAGAAGACCCAGAAGCTAAGAACTATAGACAATTCCTTACTAAGATGGCTGAACAGGAATCTGGATTTAATAGTGCAATACAAAATAGAGCTGGTGCTCCTGCTTATGGCTACTTCCAATTCATGCAAGATGGTAAGAAATATAATAATATTTCTGCTTATGCTGGAACAGATGTAGATACATTTAGGAATAATCCTAAACTACAGATTAAAGCCGCTATTAAATTAGCTAAGCAATTTGAAAGAGGGTTTAATAAACAAGATTTAGAGCTAGCTGCACAAAAAGGATATACTAAATTTGGATTGTTAGGTGGGGCATGGTTAGCTGGTAATGGTGGAGTTAGAAAGTATCTACAAGGATTGGCTAACCCATCTGATAAACATTGGAGTAAATCTGGAAGTGGAACGGATGTAGCTAGTAGAATACAGATGTTTAATTTCTAAGAACATGAAATTTATAACCTTTATAAAGGGGATGGTTACTTCACATTCTGGTATTAGTAGTAAGAGAGTGTGTGGAGTATTAGGATGGATAGTTGCTATAATAGTGTTACTATATTGTACTATTCATGTTATCCAAGCCCCATTAATGATAGATACATTCTTAGTATGCTGTATGGCATTACTTGGTATAGATTCAATAACTGGTATCTGGAAGAAATTTGATAAACATGATAGACCAAATAAAGAAATTCCTGAAGGGTGATAAAATATTACATATGATATGCTGCTTTGCTATTGTAGTAATATTTGGATTAATCTTAAATATAGTTAGTGGAATTGCTCTAGCTCTAATAGCTTCATTTGGTAAAGAAACTTATGATGAAGTAAAATACAAAGGTTGGAGCTGGGATGATTTGCTAGCAGATTTATTAGGAATAGTTTTAGGAATCTTAGTACTATGAATTATAATCAAGCTACACTTCACGCTGCTACTGGTAAGATATTAATGCTTCCAGGTTGGCACGGATACTTTTATTGGAACTATAGTACTAAGGAACTAAACTTTAGAGATGGCGATTATCATTTAGATAGTAAGCAGTTACAAGATATGAATATCAGAGATAGGAATGATTGGTATTATATTACCTAAGTTTTATTAACAATTAAACACAACACAATTATGAGACATTTTATGATGGACGTTTGGATTTGGACAGAGGATAAACACTCTAAGCCATTAAAGACAATTAGATTTGAACAAGACCATTTCCCTACTGAGAAGGAATGCTGGCATTGGTTTACTAAAGACGAAGATGTAGAAGTATATATGAAGAGTGGTATCTGTGTAAAATTCAATAATATACATGAGTATCAGAAATAAACAAAAAGGCGGCTCTAGCTTAATTGCTAAAGTCGCCTTTAATTTTTACTGATAGTATTGAGTCTTCCCATTGTGTTGAGAAATTCTTTAGAGCATATAATATATTCTCTCCGAGTCTATCTAAGGATGATACTATCTCATTATATGGAAATGGGTCTATAACTCCGTAGTCTACACCATATCCTCTAGTTCCTCTTACTATTATAATGAATTGCATCTTCCCACAAATACGAGAATCGGATAACCATCTTCATCTAATTCCTCATTATACATCTTGTTAGATGTCAAGTTAGAGTAACATACTTCTAGTTCTACTGCTGGATATTTAAGATAGTCCCAGCCTGGATGTACATAAGCTCTTTCTTGTATAGCTCTACACTTTAGATTGTAGAGTGCAGGAGGCATTGGATTAGCATAATTAAGAACAGCTAAATTAAATAATGCTGCACCCTTCTCACCAGTTATAAATGTAAATTGATTACTCATAATATAATATTTTACCGTAATAAGTTCCTTGTATGCTAATGCAGCAATCAGCTTGTCTCAAGAACATTTCATTATTCTTTGCCTCTACTGGAGCAATTATATATGATACATGATGACCTCTCAGCTTACTAGCTATACTGTTATCTAAATCACCTTTCTCTATTAAAAGAACTTTGTCAGACCTATCATCCCTGAATACTTTCATCCTTAGTCTTTATATATAGTTGGCAATGGCACATGCCCTCTTCCATTTCTCTAAACTCTTTACACATACATACTGTATCATCGTCCCTTACTAAGGAGCAAGGACAGTATCTTTTACCATACTTCTCCTTGTTCCTTTGTAAGCCTGCTAATACAGCTTCCTTTATTTCTTTATTGTCAGTAATTCTTACCATATGTTTCAATTTCTAACGCTCTTCTCTTGTCATTCTTTATCAATTCTGCCATCTGTTCATAAGCCTTGGCTAAGTGCATATGTAATAACTCCTCAGCAATTTGAGGATTAGTTGGGACTGTATGAGCAATTTGTACCGTTCTGTCTCCTTCTCGAAGGACTATATAGCACATTCTATCCCTGTAGTATATCATTTATTCTTCAGCTTTTCTTCTAGCTCAGCTATCCTCTTCTTTAAAGAATCATTCTCTTTAGCTAGTTCTATGTTATCATTCTTAACCTGTTCTGCCTTCTTCATAAACTCTTCTACACCCTGCTCAAACAGAGTTAGATTCATTTTAATTTGTCTGATTTCTGGAATCATTGTTAAACTTATCCTCTAGTTCATTAATAATTCTGTGAAGACTTGGAATCTTACTTGTAATAATACTATCCAAGTAATCTTTAATATCATCCAGAGTCATTGCATCAAATTCATCTTTAGATAAATTACGTGATTCAATTGTCTCTATAAATACATCAATAGCATCTTTAATAGCTTGTTTGTCTCTTAGTAGCTGTTCATGCGTTAGATGAACATTAGTAATCTTAGAGAACAATGCTGGATACTTAGTAAATATCTCTTCCAATTCTTCATCACTAATTAGCTGTAATAGTTCTACAGCTTTATTATAGAGTACTTGTGCCTCTACAACATCATACTTATCAAGTATAGCTTTTAATTGCATAGATTTCTGTAAATATTAGATAGTGTTAGACAATGCTCAATATTAGCACCATTCTCTAGTCCTGATATGATTTTATCTAATACTGTCAGTTTAGCTACCATAGCCTTACCCCATACAATAGAATCCTCTTTAGGTTCGCAAGAACCACACTGACATTTACAACCTTCTTCTGTTGTTACAATTTCTTTTACTTCTTTAGCCATAATTCAAAATTTTATAATTAATACGTTATTTCTTCCTTATTGTTTGGTAATACAAAGATAATACATTCTAAATAGATTACCTAATGAGTTATACTTAAATATACTTAATATAGGTGAACTCAATTACTAGGTACTCCAAAAATACGCCCCCTCCCCATTGAGGTGACCAGTCAATAAATATTTGAGTTTTATTGGTAGATAATTGTTAGATTTGCAATTCGCGAATTGCAAATTCTTTAGTCTGAGTTTGTTATGAGATATGTAGTAAGTGAAATGAGGTGTATTATGAAAGGGAGGGTAGTGTACTACAAAACGCCCCCTCTGGGTTGCTCAAGAAAAATCAAAAAGTTTTAGAAAACTGTCCTGTACTATTACTAATATATTTCATCAGTCTTTGCTTGAATTGTTGAACTTAAAACCTTGCGGTGTAGAGGCTAACCGCAATACAGTCATGCAAACTACATACGTTTTATTCAATGGTGTTTTGGTTACTTTACAAGAGTACAAAGAAATGATTGCAGAGCAACAATAGTGCTCTGCTTTCAAAAGGGAGATTGTCTCCCTTTAATTCTTTTCTTTTATATACTATTACTTGTTATATATCTTCATTATGGTTTTGATTATTAACTTAGGCTTTGCGGTTGTGTGTAACCGTTATCAGAATTATGAATACGACATACGTTCTTTATTGTGGTGCATTGATTACTTTAGCTGAATACAAAGCAATCATCGCTGAACAGTAGCATTAATGGGAGTGGCGACACTCCCTTATTTTTTTTTACTTTAACATTTAACAATATGATTGAGAAGATTATCAATGGAACTTATAAAGCAAAGCTATTAAAGAAGAGACTTTGCGATGTGAAGATTATTGTTTGGGGTAATGGAGAACCTAAGACAATCGAACAAGTGAGTTACAATGAATATAACATCATTGAACCATACTTAGTTAAAGAGGGAGAGTAATCTCCCTTATTTTCTAATCATTAATACTTATCTTATGAATACATTAACAGACAAAGAACTTAATGACTTACTATCATTAATGGTTATGGTTGGGCAACAACCATCTATTAAAGCTTATGACCTTCTTGACCCATATTATGGAAAGGTCTCTCAGGAGGTGTGGGAACATGCTAACACTCTCATTCAGTTAAGACTAAGACAGGGTTAATCCCTGTTTTAGTTTTTGAATAATATACTATTACTTAATTAATGTCTTCAGAATATCCTTGAATTATTAACTTTCCCTTTTACGGTGTGGGTAAAACCGTTAGAAGCATATGGATACATTATTCAGCTTTGCAATCGAGTACAACAAGGCATTCTGTGCCAAGTTAGGTGTTGAGATTAAGACTGGCTTAGATGCCTTCGAGTCTAACGACACAGTTGTGCGGCGTTCCTTAGAGGACGCAATGTTTCACGTTGGTGACATCGTGGAAATACCTGCAAAGGATAGTGACCAATGGGTTTCGTGTCCCGTAGCTAAAGGAGGCAATGCAGTGGTTCGTCCAGTCTGCAAGGTCACTGCATCAGACGGGACAGTTACAGCACGCGAGCTGTTTTACGGTACACTCACCAAATCGGTGCAGAATCGTGAGACGAAGCAGACCGTAGCTGTTACTGGCACGATTGTCGACGAACTTCGTAACTGCATCATGCAGAAGGAAGGTTGGTTGAAATTGTGCGGCAAGAAGCTCAAGGTGACCAATGCAGTCGAGGTGCCAATCATCCGAAGAGGGTGGAATGGGCAGCCAGACAGAGCTACCACAACCACAGTCTACAGCATAGACGTGGTTGAGTAACACAGAGGAGAGTGGTGACAGCACTCTCCTTTTCTTTTTTAAAACAATTAAATACATTATATTATGCAAACTAAAGAATCAGTTGAAAGACAATACGAACTATTGAAAGAACTCTATGGAATACAATCAAGTGGTTGGTCTATGCTACATGAACGATTTAACAGATATGTGTTCTGTGAAGCTAATCGTAAATCACTTATTGCTGAATACCTAATGTGGGAGGAGTTCGTAGAAGATGCTAAGAAACTTGGGGTAGTCTATTATTATGGGATTGACCTATTTCTTAAAGAATACAAGAATGCAGTCTATTCTTGTTTAACTGGATTAGGGGGAGACTAACAATCTCCCTTTAAAACTTTCTAATGCTACATCCTTATACTAGTACTCCTCACATCCTCGATATGTATTTGAATAAAATAATATACTAAATACTTTTATGTATTGGTGTATTAGTTTATTCAAACTCATTCAGGGTGAGTATAAATAAAATCTGGTTATGGTGCTAAATCTTAACGCACTACTCTTTGTGTTCTGGAGTATAAACTAAACGTGGTTAATCATTAGGAGAGCACTATATGTTGGCAGCCTGGAAAGACAGGCAATATTGTTAAACTCAAATAAATTTTAAAGATTATGGCAAACGAAAGCCTTTTCGCTTTTGCAACTAATTATGCAGAAGCTAGAGCTAAAGCTCTTGGTGGTAACATTGTTAAGGGTGCAGCAGCATTCGAAGTTGAAGACGCTCCAGTAAGACGTGACTTGTCGGAAACCCAGTTCAATATTGGGGATAAGATTGTCATTCCTGCTACTGCTGATTCAGAACAATGGATTTGTACTCCGCTGACTAGAGGACAGAATCCTGTTACTCGTGCATTGTGTGAAGTCACTGCATCTGACGGCACGAAGAGTGTTAAGGAGTTGTTCCTCGGTACACTCATGAAGTCCGTACAGAACAGAGAGACTAAACAGAATGTCAGCGTTACTGGCTCAATCACCAACTTCACTTCGAATTGTATTACGAAGAAAGAAGTATGGCAGAAGCTGTTCGGTAAGACTCTGGAAGTCGTTGGTGTTCAGATGGTTCCTATCATCCGAAGAGGATTCAACGGACAACCTGACAGACCGACTGAAACATCTGTACTGAAAATCAATGTCCTCGAATAGACCTCGAAGGACAAAGACAGTTAAAGCTTGGGTAATGGATAAGTATCGTATTAGGACTAATGATAATATATATCAAGTTCTTGATACGAGTTCATTACCCCAAGACAAAAGCTTCTGGGCACTGATACAGCCCATCGACTTTTGTAACTGGGCAGTCCTAAAATGGATTCCTCTTTGAGGGACATTTGTAACTGTACACACATTTAGACACAAGCTCTAAAGAATTAAATTCCAAATATACCCAAATTAAGGGTTTGGTTCTAAATGTGTGTACATATATACCTTTATTTATTGTAATGCAGCATATAGATGTATTAACACCTATATAGAGTTCAAAGCCTCTACAAATGCAGATGACAATAACTAATTCTAAAGACCTCACACTGATTAGGTAAGTGTAAAGATTATGAATCCATTAAATATTCAATCGGGTTGGTGGGTATCTACAGATGAAAGATTTGTGCGTTGTTATAACACTAGAGAAGAGGCAATCTCTCATGTGAAATATCAACAAGATGTAATGCATTCAACAGCAAACTGGCGTGTGCAACACATTAAAATCACATTTGAAGAACAGGAAAGTTTCATCTACAATCCCACAAAATGATAATTCATATTGATAAAGAGGAAGTAACTATTTTAGAGATTAAGATAGTTACTCTTGGAGAGAAGGACACTCATGCATATAATTATAGAAAGGATAAGAAGTGGATAAAGTTCTGTAGGGAACATAACTTCCATCCACACAAGGACTATAATACAAAAATATATGACCTATATCTAAGGTTATGTGCAGAGGGTATAATTAACTAATCGTATACAAACCTATAATTGGAGGATTAAATTATGAAATTATTTTATTTGCCTGATACTAAGGCAATCGTTGCAAAGTACAACAACAAGTTTGTCTCATTGCCCAATGCAGAAGAGATAGAGAAACCTGCTAAGCTCATCCCTTGTCAACCATTCTTAAAGGAGTCTAAAACCTCTAAATGGAATGACATTCCAGATGATACTGATGCATTTTATGCCCATCTTAACAAGTATAATGACCTAAAGACATCTGATAGACGTCCTCGTGTCATTAAAGTTCATAAAATTAGGATGGCTGTAATATATACTACTAATGAGGTGGGAGAACCTTGGTTCCAGCTATCTGGCAACGTTCCTCACTATGTATTGAATGGAATTGCTAATGTTCTAAAAGAAGAATATTATGATTCTATTAAGTAGTGGTATATTCATCTCTGACGGCATGGCTTCGGTCATAGCCGTTATTATTGGAATACTAACTTGTGTATTCTGGTATAAAAATAGTAACAAAGAATAAAAATAACAAATAAAATAACTAATCGACATGGAAAAGAATGTAATAGTAGTAGCAAGTGTGCTTGGAATCCAATCTCCTAGTGGTCTTCAACTTATTCACGGAAATAGAACCGTAACTGACCTAAAACACGTAGCCAAAATCAAAGAGGCTATGAAGAGAGGAGAGATTGTTCCGCCAATCATAATTGATAAGCTAACCAAACTTATCATAGACGGACAGCATAGGTTCATGGCTGCCTGTGAATTGTGGAGAGAAGGCAACTCATACATACTCTCATACTTGGAATTTGAGTTCGAGAATCCGTTGCTATCTGCAATACGATATAACTCCAACTCAAAGAAGTGGTCAACCGCAGACTACGTAAAGGCTTACATAGTTGATGGAAGAGAGTCTTATGATATTCTTCGTAAGTTCTGTCAGAGCCATGAACATTTCAGAGGCGGCAGGAGTGGTTTCCAATATAAAGCAGCCGCTCAACTAATCACAGGTCAAGCATGTGGTGATGCGATACAGAGGGGAACACTCCAAATCACAGAAGAGCAGGCTAAAGTAGCTGATATTGCTTACAATCAGTTAGCACAAATGGCTGCTGCAATAGGTAAAGAAAGAGGAGGACTCACTTTACTGAAGCGTGATATAGTGCTAGCTTGGCTAGGAGTACGTGATTTAATCTTGTCTAACATGACTATAGATGCCTTCACTAATCTGATGAAGAAGCATTTCGTCTGCCCAGTTTCAGATAAGAAGGTTCTGTACCAGAGTATGTATTTGGATGTTTACAACAAATCCAAGAAAAAGAAATAGCCCACGTAATGGGTGCTAGTTTAATAGCTAGCACCATTTATCCATAATTAAGGCAGGTTCTTCGTGAGGAGAATAAGTGAAAACACAAGTGCAATTATCTAATAATTAGAGATTGATTACTGTTAGTAGAGTAGCCCAAGACCTGTGCTCACTTGGTATAAGAAGAAGCGTTTAATATTGTACATAAAAGCGTGGATACTCAGAGCACCAAGTATGGTTGTAGGTAAACTAAAGTAGGAATTAGCCATGACACTACTCTAAAAACGTATGGTGTGTATGCAGACTCGCACTTAAATCTAGTCTGTACTAGGGAGTACTACCTAGGTCTGGTATCGTAACGCCAGAAAAGGCTGTATGAACGTAGAGAATATTTCATACGGTCACTTTTGGAATAGTCTGAAGCCCTATAAGGACTTAAAATCGTGTACCTAGCCACCAGGCTTTTTAGCAGTTAGGTTTTTGGGCATCTAGTCAGCTTACCTGACATTCTTAAAAACTCAATAACTTCCCAAGACATTGAGGGCACCAGTTTCTTATATTAGCGTAAGGCTTACAGAAGAAGTCATAGTTCCTATATGGATGAAAAGATGTACTCGGAGTTAATAACTCAACGTTATGACAGTATGCAGCTATAAAGATATAAGTTTTAGGTGTAAAATGCATGGGACACCATGTTAGCTGAAATCAGAAAGGAATTGGACCATAATGGGTACGCCCTGAGACTAATGCAGAGCATCTCTTATACCAAACAGTATGACCTTGATACTGGAGAGATGTCTTATCGAGAGATAAGGCAAAGTATCGTGAGATTGCACTGGCAATCGAAGACAGTCGTGTACACTTCAATAACAGAGGTTATTGTCGAGACTGTAGGCACAGGAAGGTCTTGCGTTCCATAAATTAAGATTTTATATATAGGTAGATATGATTCTACTATACCCCGTGACGGGGTCGGCATCATGACTAAGCCTTTACGTGGCGATGCTATAAGTAACCTATTTATAGGTGAAACTAATTGGTCATATTGTTTAATTTAATAACTAATCGACAATGAAAATTGAAAAGAACAAATTAGTGAATCGTGCTCAAGTGTTGAATCAAGACATTCAGTTAGGTATCATTGCCTATTCTGTAGCTGAAATGGTATCTATCATCGAACAGACAGACGCCAAACTCAACAAAGGCGAAATCAATGACGAGCAGCACAAAGCTATAGTTGACGATTGTGTAGAATACATCAAGTCAGCTAAGGAAGTGTGTGATGAGTCCAAGATGGACTGGAGTGTATGTATCTTGTTGTCACGTACTAATCTTGATAAGTATGTGGAAAGCAAGGTTGACTAAGGCTGCATTCCTACTTATGGTAGGATACTTAGGCTGGCAGTGTACTAGAGCATCTTTATGGATTCCTCTAGTACTATGTGTGTTATTAGGCATTTTTATTATTCGACTTAAAAATAAGGATTTAGCATGAAAAAGATTGACATGATTCTGAATGGCACTAAAGAACAGTACCCTTCATTGATAAGCAAATTATCTAACATTCTCGAACCGTTCGCACTGCTTGCAGTAGGCAAGGCTCCAGTATACATCGGACGTATAGTAGAAGAACTTGGAGTTAAACAGTGTAAGGACTGTGGAGCTTTCATATTCAACATTGATGGCAATGACGTTGCTCACGTTGATACCAAGAGAATGGAAGCATCTGTATTCGGTGGTGAAACATTCTCTATCTCTATAGAAGATGCAGAGTCCGTTCGCAACACAGTAGATGCGTTAGAGAATCGTAAGGGCAGTGACCATGACATTGATGAAAACCCTATTAAGGACATCATCGAGGGTATGCCTAAGGAACTCAAGTCTCTTCTCGGTGCAGCTATTGTAATGTCAAAGCTGCGTAAGAAAGGCGATAACTAAAGAAGGTTTTTGAAGACAAATATCAAGGGGTTAGTCCACTGTGAAGTGAGCTAGCTCCGCCAACTTTTAAAGCTAATAATGAAATGGATATACTGAAGCAATTAGAAGAAGGCAAACCTTTCTCTGGTAGAAATGGTGCTTTTACTGGAAGAGTTGAACCACAATCAATAGAAGGTGATACTCTAAAAGTTATATGTGATAAGAGTGGCACAAGATGGCATGAGAACTGGGAACTACAGCATGTTATTTGGGCGTTTGAACGTGGAGATTATTTCTTCTTATGAGTAAGTGTGATATATCTAAATGTAAGGCTACATGTTGCTATAATGCACCATTGCCTAAGAATTATCTAACTGCTTTAAAGAACAGAATAGTAACTCCTGTTAAGGAAGTGATTGTTATAGATAACGAAGGTTTAAAAGGACCTGAAATGTGTTATCCAATAACTGACCACGACCCTATGAAAAATAAATGTCCATTTTTAACTGATAATTGTAGATGTAATATATATGACCGTAGACCACCAATCTGTAGAAAGTTTGGAAATGGTTCAGAGCCTTTATTAACATGTGCATTCTTAGTTCCAGAAGAACAAAGAGCAGCAGTAGAGGCTGGTTATAAATCTGCAATTAACAAGTTGACATCACCAACTGCGTGGGAGTTAGCCAAAAAATATGTAAAATAGTATGCCAAAGGATTACGCTCTAAGAAAGTTACACTCTAAAGAAGAGAAAATCATCTTCTGTGGATGCGATGCTATAAGCGGTTTATTAATGCATTACCTACTTGATGAATTGTTTGGTAGAGGTGAATACAAGATATTACATCACTACGATTTACGATTACAGAAAGAATGGGAATGGACTATTGATGAGCCAATACCTGACAAGGATATTATTAAGGAATGGTTCTTCTGTGAACCTGAGAGGATAATAACTACTTGTTGGGATTACGAGAGAACTCTCAAAGCTGTAGAAGATGCACAGATTAGCAATGTGCGTGTCTATGAGTTTTGTAAGTATAAACACATAACTGACTTACCGTTCTAATGTTAGTACCTCTAAGTACCCAAGTAGCTGCTGATGACCCTATAGAGGAACGTCAGATAGCTAAGGAGAAATACTCATCGTACAAACGACCAGGAGTTGAACCAATTACTATAGTTAAAACATATGTAAAAGGTAATATACGATATTGGGAAGAATGTACACCTAGTGGTATAATAGTTAGGATTAGTAGCAGAGAAATAACTCATAGTGCAGGAGTATAACTGCACTAACTGGGCTTGCATGGTTTTGACAGGCGATTACAAGTTATAAGGACGTGTAGAGTTCGTACCAACTCTTATAAAATGATACACAATTTTAAGTGGCAACACTGAAGTAAGAATGGCAGCTTAAGCTGTGGCTTATTAATATTAACGTATTAATGTAGTCGGGTTAACGGAGAAGACCTAGAAACAGAAGAGGTGTGGGAAGAAGCATATAGGGCAGCCCACTTAACTTGAACGCCAAAGGTTAGTAGAGCTGAGATTCTCCATAATGTGTATGGTAGAGACGCAAGGGCTATGCCTAAAAGTACTACTCGTTCTCCAACGTAAATGGAGTGGTGGAGAGCCGACTTCGGTCAGCCCAGGTTTGGTAGTTTGTAAATTAGCTTTAAGTGTACTGACTTCATCTATGATAAGTCTGGTTCTGAGTAAGACTAATAAAACTATCTACATGCTAGAACTCACTAGCTGATGTAATAAAAATGAGACACACGTTATCCTTGTAATAAGGGTTGTTTGGACGGCGGTTCGACTCCGCCCAAGTCCACAATATTATGTTTAACTAATCGACAATTTGAAATGGAACAGAAAAAGAAACGAAATTACGGTAAGATGACAGCTGAAGAGTTGTCAGCTGCTGTAAATCTAGTGAAGTCTGAGAACTCTGGAGTATTCGGAGTTAAGGACATTAGAAGTGCATTTAAAGACCTAGGTGTGCCCATGTATAGCGAGTTTGCTACAACATTGGTTCAACAAGGTGTTCTCGTACAGGCAGGACTGACATATCAAGATGGATTTAGTTGGTCTAATACAGAGCCTATTCATATAAATAAGGTAGTAGAGCTTATGACTATTACTCGTAAGAAAGTAGCTGCACAGGCAAGAAAGTATAGTCAAAAGAAGAAAGCTATACAACAAGGTACATGGGTTGAACCAGTAAAACAACCTAAAGAAACTACGGAGATTGAAGAGGTGCTTGAAGAAGTACCAGTTCATGAACGTAAAGAGCTTGTACCAGTTGATAAGGCTATTAATAAGGCTATCAAGCTACTTACTGAGAATGGTTATCGAGTTTCTAAACCTATCTTAATCTATGAGGAGGTAACTGTAAAATGAGAATGAAATGCCAAGGAGATAATCCTTTTGCATCTAATATGATGCAATACCTATATGGTTTGAATGAGAAGTTTGTGCCTGAGATTGATGGAGCAACATTAGATATTATAACTAATTTGCTTATCTCTACTAAGAACATTAGATATGGTGCCAAGCCTTCGATAGAAGGACAGTATCGTATTCGTCAAATCATTAAGGCTTGTGTTGGTATAGGAAAACCTATTCCTGTACTAGTTCCTTGGGGTTCTATTAAGGCTGATTTCAGTGCAAGACTGGACATAGCTGAAGTAGTTGCCTTATCTACATTAGCAGACCTAAACCGCAGAATAAAGAATTACTACAGTCCTGGTTTGGATATAAATATCAGAATTGAGGATTGGAGTGGTGTGGATTTGTTTAAACTTGAACCTGCGTTTAGTAAGGAGAATAGTTGGTCCTATTGTGATGATTTAGAAGCTCTAATTCACATGATAGGGGGAATGAATCCGAAACGTGAATCTAAGATGGTAAATGTAGGTGAGTTTTATCAGAGAGCAAATGCTAACACAGCTAGCATTCTTGCTTATCTTATTGAGTCTAAGGACTTGATTAAAACTGACCCATCTAAGTGTTTGGCATTGCAAAGCTATAAGAACTTAAAAGCTAATGGCTGGAGAGGTATTATTAGTGATGCACAGCGTGAACATTACTTAAGATGCTATCGAGGATTATACGATGGTTGGGATGATGAAACAATGTTGAAGCGATTAGCATTGTACTTTGGTGGTTCGTTGACTAGATTCCAGTTAGAAATGACAGGAGCTAATCACGAATGGGGTAGAGATTATATACAAATAGTATTCGTTCCGCCTGTAAAAGGTAGTCCAGAAGGATATAACGATAACTATCTGTATTATAGAACTATCCCTATGAATCAATGTAGAACACACCATGCACCTTGGAGAGCTAAGGGATACTTCCTTATTGAGGATAGTGGAGACATGGTAGCTAAGCTGACTACATTCAATTCTCAACCAGAAGGATTAGAGACTGGATATTTATCCTTAGAAGAGGATGATAGACAGATTCTGATTCAAGCAGACTATCTAGTTTAGTAGTCTAAAACACGAAACTGACCTGATGAGTTAGGCTACATAGTGCGCACTATGTAGTTGACTTAAACGTGTATAAATAAAAGTTGAAACCTAGTTCATACGAATAAGAAGTGTTCACCCTTAAAATGGGAGGATGAGGTGCAACTCCTCAATGTAATATGTAAGGAGAAAATCCTTATGTCTCTTGTAAAATTCGTCTAAATGTTTAACAATATTTTGATTAATGGTCAAGCAATACAAGAGTAGGTCGTCAGTTCCATTTCATTATTGACCTTTCACTCAGCTACAAACATCTTTCATTGCCAGTAGCTGAGTGATTGTTTTATGAGAACGTTAACGGATAGATTATGTAGGTAAAACACGCTATATAATTATCTCAATTAATTTATAAATTAAGAGATAAACAATGGAATTTAGTAAGAAAAAGAAAAGTCTTTTTAAGACTGAAACTCCAACACAAGAGAACAACTTTGTGAAGGAGGGATTGAAGCTATCAGCCGAGACTGTGAGTGGAAATGGTGCTAAGAAGTATAGTACTAGTAATGATGCATTTGTGGATAACTTTGCAATGATTGCAAACTTTAAGGCACCTCGTGATTATGCTGAGGTATCTAAAGATATGTATAAGTTGTGGAGTATTAATCCTAAGAAGTGTCTGCAACTTGCAGTGTATATTAGGTTGATTACTCGTGAGACTCAAATTGTTCTTCCTAATGAAACTATCACACTGGATGTTCAAAGAGGACAAGGCTTGAAGAATGAAGGTATTATGCGTATGCTATGGTTAGCTATGCATCACAAACCTACATTCATGGCTAACATGCCTTATTTCATCGCTGCTGGTAGTTGGAAGGATGTATTTGAAATGATGAGCCTTGATTTACAATATCATGGCTGGGAAGGAAGGAAGTTGGATTGGAATTTCATGCGTAAGGTTATCTTAGCTGGATTAGCTAATGGTCATACAAGTGAATTGGTAAAGAAATACCTACCAACTATTCGTTCAATGAAAGAATGTAAAACTGTTGAATCACAAGCTCGTACTATTATCGGTCAATATCTTGCTTCTTGCATCTATGGTAAAAAGAAAGACAAGAAGGCAGATAAAGAGACTGCGGATAGCCGTGCTGCACAACGTAGATACAGGAAACTTAAACAGAGTGGAACTGCTCATACTTGGCAGCAATTAATAAGTCAGAAGAAGTTGCTCGAACTGGACTTCAATACCATTCACGGACGCGCTCTGAGCCTATTGGTAGGCTCTAAGTTCTTGAAAAATCAAGGATTGGTAGAGAAGTATTCTAAGTGGATAAGTGGTCGCAAAGTGGCTAAATACACTGGATTTGTGTTCGAGTTGTTCCAACCGCTTGGTGACAGCTACCGTACTAATAGGCTCGAAGAGTATAGAGAACAGACTATCAATGCTCAGTTCAATGGGCTAGTTGAGACTGGAAGACAGAATCTTAACCAGAACAGCAAGCTGTTAGTGGTTAGAGATATTTCTGGTTCTATGACCTCTAAGGCAGTTGGAACCAATATGTCTTCTTATGCTATTGGTAAAGCAATGGCATTATATTTCTCTGCTCTGTTGGATGGTCCATTTAAAGATGCCTATGCTACATTTAGTAGTACTTGTAAGCTCTGTACATGGAAGGGTAAGACTCCTATTGAGAAATGGGCTAACGACACAGATGGTAACTTTGGTAATACCAATTTATTATCTGTGGCAGATATGTTCGTTAAGCTGAGAAGCACAATGAAGATTTCTGAGAACGAGTTCCCAACAGGAGCATTGTTGGTTAGTGATGGTGAATTTGATGCAGCTCGTAGTTGGGGTGGCTCAGGTGCATCCGTTACTAATTTTACTGCATTTAGACAAAGACTACTTAAAGGTGGTTTCAGTAAGGAGTATGTAGATAACTTTAAGTTAATCCTTTGGGATTTACCTAACGGTTATTATGATGGAGGTCTTCGTCCTAAGTTTGAAGACTTTGCAGATGCTCCGAACAATTTCTATATCAGTGGCTATGACCCTGCTGCTGTAGCATTTATCTTGGGAACTAAACCATTCAAGGCTACACCTAAGAATGCAACAGAGTTGTTCAATGCAGCTATGGACCAAGAATTGTTAAATCGCCTTGTTGTGTCTGAACGAAAGGTGGTCAACAAAACTAAGAAGAATACAAACTTTAAAAAGAATAAGAAATAAGTATGATTAAGCTTAACACTTTACTTGCTAAAGTAGAACATGGTACATCAACATTCAATAGAATGATTGGTGATTATGCTGTGTTCTTTAAGAATAAGCAAGGTATGTTTGAGGGTATCAAGAAGACCTTCAAACCGAGAGATGGCTACGCAGAAGATGCTCGTTATATGGGCACTACTAAGGTAGCTACAACTGTAGAGGAGAAGCTCGCATGGTTCGAACAGAATGCAATTCCTTATTTGAAAGACCTATTCTCTGTTGAGGCAACTAACTCTGCTGGTGCACCGAGAGTTGAATTGATAGTAGATGGTGTTTCATTTGGTAAGTTGACTGCTCTTGACCTTATGAGACTTAAAACTATCCTAACCCGTAAGCAGCTGGAAGATATGTACGCCAATGTACCAGTGCGTTCAGATTCTGAGGTTTGGCTTGAAGGAACTGATGCAGAATATCAGGGACGTGATGTACACGAAACAGAAATGTTGAAAGGTATAACTCGTACTACTGAATCTGAGGAAGTTATCCTTAAAGACCCGAATCTTGACCCAGCTAAGTTACCTGCTAACTATAACGCTAAGGTTACTGTTAAGAAGAAAACAGTAGAAACTGGCGATTATACATTGCAGAAGTTTACTGGCGCCTGGACACAGAGACAACGTGCTGAATTACTGCAAAGAAGAAGTAAGATTCTTGCAGCAGTGATTGAAGCATTGAAGGTTGTTAATGATAACGAAGCACAGAGTCCGAACCTCAGTGTAGAGAAACTCATTAACTTCTTGCATCATGGTAAGTAAGAAATAAAATATTGACTAAAGCTTTAGCTTAAGCCTCAGCATTACTAAATCCTAGATATTTAGCATAAGCATTGAGTCAAGAGCTTTAGCTTTAGCCTTACAGTGAGAAACCAGTAGCTTAAATAATCAATTGATTATAAATCTGACCATTCGCAGGTTCGAATCCTGTACGCGCCTCTAAACATAATCCTTTGTTTTAAAAGGTGAGATAGAAGCATAAGAATCAACATACTAGATAAGCAGTATTGCAAGTAAGCAGCAATCAGTATGACTCTTATGTGTATGATTCTCACCTTTCTACTAACATGGCGCGTTGGTGAAGTGGATTAACACGTCAGACTAATAAACAGCATTAGCATGAAACTACTGAACGTTATCTCACAACTAGGGGCTATCATCGAGGATTTTCGAGTTAGTCCTTAGGGGGTTAGCTTAATGGTTAAAGCACAAGAACGTTTAATTCTTGGGAGTGGGAGTTCGACTCTCCCACCCTCTGCTTCTTTTCGACATAATAAGAAATAATAGTAGAATAAACTACTTGTCTGTGAAGATAGGTAGTAATATAAGGGGATACGCAAATGGTAAAGCGGCAGTCATTAGGGACTGTGGTATAATATTCTAGGTGTATACATTGAGGGTTCGAATCCCTCTCTCCTTACAATTCTTTGTAAAAATTACATTTGTCAGCAGTTATTGGTCTGTGAAGATAGATAACTATTAGTAGAGCATTAAGAAATGGTTTCTATAATGGGATATAGTAATAAATTTGATTGTTACAAAATTTAACATTATTCACTTTGTAGAGTCTAAAGATTACACTATCTTTGTACTCAGAAACGTTGAGAGAACGTGATTGTGTTTGTGTTTTATTTATCCCATTGTTGAGGGGAGTGCGCCAGAGTTGGAGAGCTGGGGCGGACTGTAAATCCGTTGCCTTCGGGCTGAGTAGGTTCGAATCCTACCACTCCCACAACAATATCTGCTAAAGTCAAGTGCTTTGGTGAAAAGTGTGCTCGTCTGTGAAGATGGGCACATTTCATCTTGCAGGATTGGTGAAATGGTTATCACATGACACTTCCAATGTCAAATTGACAGTTCGATTCTGTTATCCTGCTCATGGAAATTAAACATTGTAACAAGTGTGGAAAGGATAAGCCTATATCTGAATTTGGTAAGAATAAATCAAAGAAAGATGGGCTTCAAACAATGTGTAAAGAGTGTGTTAGAGCCTATGGCAAATTACACTATGCTACACATAAGGAAGATTACATTAATAGAAATAGGTCATATAGGGAGCACAACAGAGAATGGTTAAATTCAATCAAATCTCAACTAAAATGCCCTATATGCGGAGAAGATAGAATATGGTGTTTAGACTTCCATCACACTAATCCAAGTGAGAAAGAGGGAAGTGTATCTCACATGATTCAAGCTCCTAACAAATTAAAATCAGAACTTGAAAAGTGTATAGTTCTATGTGCTAATTGTCATAGAGATGTTCACTATCAAATGAATAAAGATTTGCAGATATAGCACAACGGTTAGTGTATCGGCTTGCCATGCCGAGGATGTGAGTTCGATTCTCATTATCTGCTCTATTAATTGGTGCATTGGTCTAATGGTTAGGATACTAGACTGTCTATCTTGGGGTACGAGTTCGATTCTCGTATGCACCGCATCTCCCCAATCCTCCAACGGGTGAAACGGAGGCGTATTGTTGAGGGCACAACGTTAGGAAGACCTTAGTATCATGCTAACTTGAAAGCATGGAGAGCATTCGCTAATAAGGCTCTCGTAAAGATTTTTAGTGGAGGTTAGGTAAAGCTAGCATAGCCTAATGACAGGAATTTAGAAGCATAACAGATGGAAACCAATGAAGTGAGGATTGAAGTCTTCCTTATGTCCAACTAAATTCCTTTATTCAACATCGCGGATTAGAGAAGTGGTCTATCTCGCCAGTCTCATAAGCTGGAACACTCATAAGGTGTCACAAGTTCGAATCTTGTATCCGCAACTAACTTAATGTATTATGGAAGAGAAATTAGACTTAATTATTCAAAAATTAGATGAATTGCTTGTATTAGCAAAACGTATTCACAAAGATACAGAACCATCTATTGAGAATAATGCATCTGAATATCTTCTAAATGTATTAGGTGACGTTACTGGTGATGTCTTAATGCAAGGTTTTACTGGTAGCAGATAATTAACGTGTGGGGTGGTAGCAGTTGGTAGCTCACTAGGCTCATAACCTAGAGGTCGTTGGTTCGAGTCCAACCCCCGCGCCTATTACACCAGGTAATGTAGTGGAAACTACATAGGACTGTTGTAGTTACGAAGAGTATGAGGGGTGAAACTCATAACTCACTATAAGAAAGCATACAGCAACTATTCAAGCATCAAACTTTTAATTTGACACCGCTAAAACTGCTTTCTGTTTAGATTGGGTGATGGCGCAATTGGTTAGCGCACCTCTCTGATAAGGAGGAGGTTCTGGGTTCAAGTCCCAGTCACCCAACATCTTGATGATAGAATAAGAAGTCTAACAGCAAATTCAACAACAATCTGTACCATTTTACACGGATAAGTAAAGAATGACTTCTGTAAATAGTCCCTTAGCTCAGTTGGTGAGAGTATCTGGCTTACATCCAGAGGGTCGTAGGTTCGAACCCTACAGGGACTACGTAATGCACGTGAGGCTAGCGTGACGTAGACATTCCTATCCCTGACAGCAAATATGGAATCCACATCGTAGGGTGGCGTTGGTACTACAGCAAGGGTAGTGTTATCTGTAGTAATTGGGGAGTTAGCTATAATTGGTTAGAGCGACGGGCTGTTAACCCGTAGGTTGTCGGTTCGAACCCGACACTCCCCTCAACCTAGCGAGGTTTCACGTACTAATATGTACACAAAAGAGAACTTCTACGTAGATTTGTTGTGAAACAAGTCTACTATATGCGTCCTTAGGCTTAATGGTAAACCAGTTGACTCCAAATCTTCTGTTCCATGTTCGAATCGTGGAGGGCGTGCAAGCGATTAGTTATTAATAAGAAGACTTACAGCAAACAATTATGATTATAGCAGTATTTTTGGACCGCAAATATCAACAATAGTCTTCTGTTAAATTGGGAGGTAGGACAATGGGCTAGTCTACTACATTTGGGATGTAGAGGTTGCGAGTTCGAATCTCGTCCTCCCAACACATTTATGGTTAAGTTATATAAGAATACTTACAGCAAAACTTAAAGCAAATTCAAACAAATCGTAATTTTGTCTTAAACGTAGGTTCGATTCCTACCCTTCCCACCATTGTGTGACTATTTAAATGGGAAGGTTGAAATGTTGGGGTAGTCCGAAAGGGCGAAAAGAAGTATTCTGTCTATGGGGAGGTAGCATAATTGGCTAATGCACTAGATTTGCAATCTGGAGGATTGGGTTCGAGTCCCACCTGCTCCACGAATCTTAGAGATTCATGTTTCAACAACTCTTTATTTAAATTAGACCCAGATAGAGAAACATAAATACACGTAAAGTAGTGTTTATGTAGGGTTGCCCGAGCGGTTTAGGGGCTGGTCTGCAAAATCAGTTAGAACGGTTCGACTCCGTTACCCTACTCTATTTTGAGTTTAACAAAAAGAAACCTTACAGCAATACCTCTATGCCTTGTAAGCCGTAGGTTATGGGTTCGAGTCCCATAGGTGGATACGTCCACTTTAGCTCAATTGGATAGAGCAACGTATTAAAAATGGTTTCTGTACCCACATCTATTGTTAATTCAATAATGTGGGTTTTCTCACCCCGTAGCTTAATTGGTTAAAGCCTTGCACTTTTAATGCAGAGAGTCCGAGTTCGAGTCTCGGCGGGGTGACAAGGTGTTTTCATAACACCTCCTTTCAACTACTGTAAGAGGACATACAGCAAAGTCTGATACAACTAATTATTAAATTCAATGACTGTCTCCGAAGTAATCCCGTAAGGGTGCAGGCAAGACTAGAGTAGGACGCTTGAAGTAAATGTACTAAGCTATGAGAATTAGCCCTGACTATGCTAGGTAAGTATAGTGTCTACCCATTCTGAATTGGGAGAGTGGAAGACATTAAATGTAAAACCCATGTCCTCTGTTAAACCTATCCATCGAATTTCTGTTTCTGGAGTTTTGGATAGGTTTATTTTAACTAACAAGATTGACATATTTATTCAGTAACACTATCTTATTATGAAAGCAATTAGACTAATTAAGAAGGCTGTTAAGTGGTATTTGGACAGAACTGCTAATTCTTACATCTACCCTACTGGAACTCTCCCTATTATAAAGGAGTAAGTTCCTATGCTGCTGAAGTGAATATGTAAATCAACAAACTATGGAAGTGTAAGCCTAATTGCTAAGGCAGCGGTCTTGAAAACCGCCAGTAATCGTGTAACAGCGATGTGTGGGTTGGAGTCCCACTACTTCCTCAACTATCAACAACAAAGTATTATGACAGGAAGATTTAGAGCAATTAACAAGATTAGTAAACACAAAATGTCCTTATTATGGGATAGAGCATTTGCAGTACTTACAAAGGAGTATGCAGTGGTCAATGCTATTAATAAAGGATTTAGTGAAGAGAGCAAACAAGTAGTAACTAAGAGATTTGATTACCTCGAATCCTTAATCTCTACTGGTCACTTAGAGAAAATGCCTCGTAAAATGAAGAAGGCATTTATAAGAGAACTTTCAGCAAGGTATAACCTTTGTCTGATTATATTACAACATTGGGATGAATTTAAAGAAATAAAGGCATGATTGACGTATTATTAGCAGACATTGTATTTGATTGGACTTTCCTAAAACCCTTAATTGAAAGAGACGATGGAGAGAAAGAATCAAATGACACGCAACAAGTATTGGCGCAAGCAGAAGTTAGTCCAGAAATATATTACTAGGTTAAAGAAGTTTCCTGCTAGTAATTATGGATTGTGGTGTGATAACTATAATCAACATTGGACTTTACCTTATAAATCAACAAGTACTCCATGTAGTTGTTGGTTATGTAAAGGAGAACGATACAATAGACGAAAGTTTAAAAAGGAAACTAGACTTGAAATAGCAATGTTTTAAGTTATTTAATTTATAAGAAGTCTTACAGCAACAACATTAGCAATTCGATTATGGTTCGACTAGCCTGGGTTCGACTCCCAGCAACCTCCCAAATTATTAGTACTATATGGAGGTTGTAGTGTAACGGTTAGCACAGTATATGCAAACAAATGACTTCTGATGATGCCCCAATAGCTCAACGGATAGAGCATCGGTCTTCTAAACCGAGGATTTAGGTTCGATTCCTAGTTGGGGTACTAAAACTAAAACTAAAATTTTATGGTTGAATTTAAAAAGAAGATTACACAGTGCAGAGAATGTCCTAATTGCAGGATTGTTCCTGACCCAGACCCTGATGACTGGTTTAATGACGATGATGAGAAAGCTCTATGTAAAGAGACGGGGGATAAGGTGATTGAGGATATGTTAAGACCCTACGAGAAAGTAGCAATTCCTAATTGGTGTCCTTTAAAGACTAACTAAACTCAAGTACCCAATTCCATACACCTAAAGGTTAAAATGGGGAAGTGGTTCTAAGTATGGATAGCTAAGTAGTTAGTCTTTTTATAATAAAATCTAGACCGAGGTTGTGGTAGGGGTAGTGCCTTATGTGGATGAGGTCGTACCTTATTGGTGATGCATCACTAATCATAAATGGAAGTGGGTACGAGTGTAGGTCTAACATGGTGTTTATAGTTCAACGGTTAGAATAACTGATTGTGGTTCAGTAGATGTGGTTTCGACTACCACTAAACACCCTTATGGCAGTAGGTTTTAAAATAAAATCTTCCTGTTTGTTTACTATTGCCTTAACGTGGTTTAGAAGGATTGCACGAAAATAAATCCTTCCTCTGGGGCAGTAGCTCAATGGTAGAGCGCAGGTCTGAAGAGCCTGGCGTTGGAGGTTCGATTCCTCCTCGCCCCACGTCGATTAGTAGACGAGAACTAACAGCATTAGCATTGTTTCCCAAGCAGTTGGTCTGAGGTTCGAATCCTCACGTTAGCTTAGGCTAATGTAGCTCAGTGGTAGAGCAACAGCCTCATAAACAAATAGTTCTCAGCTGTTTTACAGAGTTACAGGTTAAAGAAACTCTGTATGGAGAGTTGGGTGAGCGGTCGAAACCAGAGTCCTGCTAAGACTCCGAACCTCAAAAGGGTTCCGCTAGTTCGAATCTAGCACTCTCCACAAGTATATTTGGAATTTTTTGTATAATAATGATTAATTATGATTACTATGACAAAGATTCAGCCTATAAATCCTAATGAAATAATCAGCGAGAAGGTAAAGATAATACCTGACCAAGTTATTAGGGTTTTCAACGAACTGATTGCAAGAAACTGGAACAAAGACAAATCAATAGTGTTTACTAATGAAGCTGTCGAGTTTATAAAGTTTCTGACTGGTGCTAGTAAGGATACTATCATACAAAACCATTGGTTAGATGTAGAACCTCTCTACAGAGAAAATGGATATGAAGTAACTTACCATGAGTCCCAGGGTAATGAATCCTTCCCCTCATATTATGAGTTTAGGAAGAAGTCTCTAAATGCTGGGTTCGAATAACGGCTAGTTCCTCACACTTTCGATGTGAAGATAGGGGTTCGATTCCCCTACCCAGTACCTTGTAGTCCTCCTTAATCCTTAATAGGATAGTTAGGCTACACTGTGAACGAACAGAGGAGAGGAGTTCACACGTTGGCTAGCAACGTAGTACACAATGGTGGGATAGGAACGGCTAGCACCCACCTTAACTGTTCTTATAATACTAGTTAAACGCCTAGCGGGGGTTAGAACAGTTAAAATACTCCTATCTACTAATGGTTAGGTAATCGGTCTCTCAAGCCGAAAATACGGGTTCGAATCCCGTTGGGAGTACGATAATGGGGTACCATTATGAAAATCATCTTATAACAGAGTTATCAGTTCGTGAGAATAGATAACTAATCGAGGGCGTAGTGTAATGGTCAGCACGCCTCCCTGTCACGGAGGTAGAGGGGTTCGAGTCCCACGTTCTCGGCTGAACGTAGTAAAAATTACTTTATTGAAAGAAGACTTACAGCAAATCAAAACTACTAAGAATCAATTGGTAAGTGAAAGGTGCAGGGTTCGATTCCTTGCCTATACCGCCAAAGTCCTGATGGGTATAGTAGTTTAAATGGTTAGAACGTATTAGAAACAGGCAATAGTCTTCTGGGCGTACATCTAAGTATGTACGCTAATTCGCCTCCTTAGCTTTAATGGTAGAGCAACTCACTTGTAATGAGAAGGTTGTCAGTTCGAGTCTGGCAGGAGGCTCAAAATTAGTCCTATTGTTAGTAATAACAGTGGGACTTATTCTTTCTAATAACAAGATTCTCAGTTAAGTATTACAAAGATTAGCATTTGCAAATGTTTTTATGTAAAATGATTTATGAGTAGCTTTAAAGACGGATTGAGAAGAAGTGGTCAGAGTGTATTGGATGCAAGGGCGCAGAACTTGTATGAAATGACTAAAATTGAAGAGGAACGTTTCATTCAGGAATGTAAGATGAAGGTTCTTCGTATCAAGAATGAGTTAAACAAACACAGAGACCTATCTGTAAAGTCCACTACTTCGTTAGAGGTTGGCAACGGCTTTGACCCGAAGGCTTGGGTAGCTAAAAGACATCAATTGGAACGCGACCTAAGAGTTGCTAACATTGAATATGCTTTGGCTCTTAAAGTAGACGGAGAAGAGTTTCCAGCTGACGAAACTGAGGAACAAATTAATGTAGCAGCAGTGCTAGAAGACGATGCTAAATTGAACTAATCAATGGGAAGTGGAAGTTATTCTTTTGCAGCTTATTCTTGCTTAGCAAACGAGAGAGAATATTCAACTAAGTCAGCTGATGCTGTCTTTAAGAACCGTTCTTTGTCAGCTAAATCAGACATTAAATTGTCTAATATAAATGCAAGAACTTATAACACTCAGATTAAACCAGAAATGGTTGATACTGGTGTTAGAGAAAGTAGAGATAGTAACGAACACCCAGAGACAACTCCAATTATCATTGCTCTTGATGTTACTGGTTCAATGCGTAGAACACCTCATGAAATGATTAAGGATAACTTCCCTAAACTCATGGATGCTCTAATGCAACTGGGAGTCAAAGACCCGCAGCTGTTATTTATGGCAGTGGGTGACCATGAATATGACCGCTATCCAATTCAAGTTGGGCAGTTTGAGTCTGATACTGAGAAAATTGTAAATTCACTAGAAGAGTTTGTACTCGAAGGTGGAGGTGGTGGTAATGCTGGCGAAAGCTACTTGCTAGCACATATAATTGCTGGGTATCACACTGAAACAGATTCATGGTTTAAGAGACACAAGAAAGGTTACTTATTCACCATTGGTGATGAACCTAACTTGCGTAACATCAGTGGACATGCTTTAGAAGATTTCTTAGGCTATCAACATCCTGCTAATCCTATTAGTGCGGATGAAGCTGTTAAGAAGGCTCAAGAGCAATATAATGTCTATCATATTCACGTTACTAATGGTAGCTATGGTACAAGAATCGCTCCAGGTTGGAAGGATTTACTTGGACAGAATGTATTAACTTGCGATTCACACGATGTTCACAATGTTATTGCAGAAGCTATCAAGCAACACGAAGACCTTACTGGAATACCTTATGAGGCACAAGCAGTAACTCCTGCTTACACTCCTAATAGTACCAGTGCAGGTAAAGAAAACGGAACTTATACCTATTAATAGTAGATGAATGAATGAAATCGTATTAGGCTCGTTCTTTGGTGACGAGGGTAAAGGACAAACTGTCCATAATCTGTGTAAGACACATCCGAGAGAAGAAACAATAGTTATTCGCTTTAGTGGTGGACACCAAGTAGGACATACTGTAAGGCATGGAAAACTTGAACACACATTTAGTAATTATGGTAGTGGTACTTTACTAGGGATACCAACGTACTGGTCTAGTTACTGTACAGTAGACCCTATTACTACTATGAAAGAGTTGGTTGATTTAAATAAAATGGGGGCAAACCCTGAGATTATTTATCATCCACTCTGCGAGGTTGTTACTCCCTTTGACGTTATTAGTCAATGGAATAATGAGGACAACCTTAGACATGGTACTGTAGGGACTGGTTTCAAATCTGCTCTTGATAGAGTAGCTGCTGGTTATCATATTACAGTTCGAGATTGTGCTAATATCATGGTTTTAAGAACCAAGATAGCATCACTTATCAAGAACTATTATGATTTTAGTTCCAACCTTCCAATGTACAATATTGATGAATGGTGTGTTAAAGTGTATGAGTATTTCAAGTCCGTAACTGTACATGACGAAAGTATTTTAACTCGTTATAAGTACAAGGTATTTGAAGGCTCACAAGGTATATTATTAGACCAGAGGTTTGGTATAATGCCTTATTGCACTCCAAGCAACACCACTTGTCAAAATGCTGTGGAGATTATTAATAGGATTAGAAAAGAATCTAAGAACCACTTAGATAGAATGACGGAGGAGATAACAGACCATGTGTATGTTATCAGACCATATATCACTAGACATGGTAATGGTCCAATTCCTTCTACTAAACCTGTTAGAGAAGTAAATGACCCTAATAATAAGTTCAACGAGTTTCAAAAGACTCTTAGAGCTGTAGAGTTTGATGTGAATTTATTCCAGCACTCTTTATTAGTTGATTCTACTTTCATTCCACACCATTACACTCACAGAAGAGTATTAGTTATTACTCATAGAGATGAAATCACATCTCAGTTTAATGATGAACTTCTATCTGGTGATTGGGAGGAACAATTCAACAGCATACGAACATCTTATTATGACAAACTCACTGTTTGACATAGTATATTATAAAACGACATACAGCAAGCAATCATACTGACTTTCAAATAGTAAAACCCTCTGCTGCCCATTGCGGAGGTTAAAGAGTTGAATGGGAATGTCGTTTGTTTTATTGGGCTATAGTGTAACGGTTAGCACACAACACTTTGACTGTTGTAGTCCAGGTTCGAATCCTGGTAGCCCAACTAAGAGATAATCTTATGAAGGCAATGAAGGATAAGAAGAAATTCGGAGGATGTTCCTTAACATCTAAGAATCGTAGCTGTAAGAAATTCGGCTGGAGTTATGATAAGGAAACAAAAAGAATCTGGAGGATTGAAGCTAAACGTATGGCTCATAAAGTACTTATGCATCTACCTATCAGTAGGGAAGAGATTCAGAAAGCGTGGAGTAATCCATATATGAACCTTTCTGAACTTGGTGTTCCTTATGTATGGGATGGCGTAGGCTATTATGAAAGATGGGTTGAGCAAGTGTACAAAAAATTAAATAACGTAACATGATTTATGCAAGAGTAATTCTAGTGGTGCTTATTATACTAATATTAGTATACTATGCTATGGTGGTTGCACACCTCTCTGGTATTATATACCTTACGAGTAGGAAAGTAACCTTCGCCAAACTGTGTATTCCATTTTATTATTGGGTACATCAGGATTAATGATAATGTTTTAATGTAAATAAGTAGAAAAATGAATCAACCTAAAGTAAGTAAAAGTTCAATCTTTGCTATTTTGGCAGGAGTAATCGTAGTACTGTTAGTCTGCATGGCAGGTTCACTCTTTGAAGATGCTGATAAGTCTAAGAACTATGTTTGTCAGATGCCTATGTCTGGTAAATACGTTGTATGGACAGATGGTGGTCTTCAGTGGCAAGGCTTTGGTAACAAGCACGAGTACTTTAAAACTTCTCAGATAGAGTTCGTTGACTGGAAAGAAGTCAGTGAAGGTAATTATATTGCATCTGGTGAGAACCCAGCAGCTTCACTTACCTTTAATGATAAGGGTAAGGGATTTATTATTGGTTCTTTCCGAGTTGTTATGCCGAACGATGATGCCAATATGAAGAAAATTCAGCAGGACTTCGGTTCAGAGAAGGCATTGATAGCAAACTTAATTAAACCTACTCTATACAAGGTTGTAACATCTTGTGGTCCTCTGATGTCATCATTGGAATCTGTATCTGAAACAAGAACTGACCTTATTGCTTACATCACTGACCAGCTTAATAACGGAGTATACAAAACTGTTGTAGTTCGTGACTCTGTTACTAATGAAATTACTGGTGAGAAGGAATTGAGAGCTAAGGCACAGATTGTTGCTGATGCTAACTCTCCAAGTGGTTATAAACGTCAAGAAACATCACCGTTCAGTCAGTATGGTATTACCTGTGGATTGGTATCCATTTTGGATATTAAATATGATGGAGCTACTCAATCTCAGATTGATGCCCAAAAGCAAGCTAACTTAGCCGTAATAACTTCTAAGACTAAATCTTTGGAAGCAATTCAAAGAACTGTTCAGATTACTGAAGAGGGTAGAGCAGCAGCTGAGAGAGCTAAATGGGAACAAGAGAAAGAGAAGGCTGTAGCAGTTACTAAGGCTCAGCAAGAGTTTGAAGTAGCTGAACTAGAAGCTAAGAAAGCAAAGCAAGTTGCTTTGAAGGTTCAAGCTGAAGGTGAAGCTAAGGCAGCAGCTAATAGAGCATTAGTATCAGCAGGTTTAACTCCAGCTGAAAGAGCTGAGTGGGATTATAAGACAGCTGTAGGAGTTGCACAAGCTCTAGCAGAATCTAAAGTGTCTTGGGTTCCATCTGTGATGTTTGGAGGAGGCAGTTCAAGTAATTCAGCCATGGATGCTGTAGGCTTGAAGATGTTACTGGATATTACTAAGTCTTTGGAAAAGACAAGTAAATAAAAACATAAATACGCAATGAGGAGGGCAGGTGTGTAGAGTTCTACAACATACTGAGGGTTTGGAGTCTGAGACGGTAAGAACAAACTGGGTAAAGACTAAGTAATTGCGTATTTACGGACCTATAGCTCAGCCAGGTCAGAGCAACTGACTCATAATCAGGAGGTCGGGGGTTCAAAGCCCTCTAGGTCCACTTCTTTAAAAACTATCGCTTATGAAACATTTATTACTAATACTAATGTTTATTCCCTTAGCTTTATATGGTCAACATAATGTTACGGCAACGTATTATCATGCAGGACCAAAACATGGTTTATCATGGATTACGGCTAGTGGAAATAGAATTAGTGTTAAGAAACTAAATGCTGGTAAGTTAAGATGGGTGGCGCTATCACATAACTTATTAAAGCATTATGATTATGGAGATACTATTATAGTAGTATCTAATAACCCTAAGCTTAGAGGTAAATGGGTAGTAATGGACAAGATGCACAAGAGACACTATAATAAGATAGATTTCTTGACTCCATCTGGAAAGAATTTAGGAATGTTAAAACCAACTAAAGTAAAGATAAAGAAGAAAGAATAGCAATGGGGTAGTGGCGGAATGGTAGACGCGCTGGTCTTAGGAACCAGTGCCTTCGGGCGTGAGAGTTCGAGTCTCTCCTACCCTACAAACTTTTAAACAACAGGAAGTATGAAAGAGATTAAAGAATTTATTCAAGAACTATGTGATTGTGCTAAGCCAAGTGCTAATGGTAGTGTGGTCGCATTAGAAGATGCTACTAGAATTGTAGCACATGCGTTTGCTGCTGGTATGAATTTTCAAGACCATGAGATTAAACGCAAACATAAGTTTAGACACTTTGAAAAAGAAGACATTGACAAGGTAGCTGACTTTAAATTCATTCCAAATCCAGCTAATGGTGGCGATGACGATTACATCGTCGCTGATATGGTGTTTAAGGAATATACATATGGAGAATCAGGTGAAGAACCATTCTGTGATGTTAATGCCTTGAACAGGGACTTTGGAGATTTAAGACTGAAAGAACTTATAAATGGTAAATACAGATGAGAAGTATATTGATTTTGTTTGTATTAGTGCTCACTTCATGTACTAGAGTAGAGCCTAAAATGACAGTTATTTCTAATAAAGAGAAATTTGTCATTGAGAACTTTGCTAAGAGTGTTACAGCTGCTGAGTTCACCTATAAGGGACATAGTTATATATGGTTCCATAACAATAATGGTGGGTGGGATGGTAACGATGGTATAGTACACAATCCAGACTGTAAGTGTAATAAGAAAATAAAATCCACCACTCAATACTAGTATGAGGTGAGAAAATAACCTAGAAGCTGTTGATGCTCATCAGACGTGATGGGCTATAGTTACAGTTGCGATTAAAAATTGATAGCTTACTAGTCCTATCAGGCGGATTATATAGAACGTAGTTAAATGCTACGTTCTTTAAGGCGACATAGCTCATTTTGGTTAGAGCGTGGGAGTCATAACCCCAAGGTGGTTGGTTCGAATCCAACTGTCGCCACACATCTTAATTTTATATGTATGAGTGACAAAGGCTTATTATTTAAGAAAAGGAAGAATAATCATGGAAGTCATCATAAATGCAGTAAAGGAAGTGGTTTTCCTAGACATAGTATGAACCACTATCCAGGTACCCATTTAGGAATGAAGCTAAGATATTCTAAACCATCTGTAGGGCGTCTTTATTGTGAATGGGGTCCAAATCGTGGTTATCTAAGAACAAATAGAATAACTGGTTTTATTAATAAGTTCATAGGAAAACCTTATAATGATTTGGTTAAAGCATTCTACGCTCTTATTAAAGACCTAAGAGATAGCCATAAAGAGGTAGGACTTAGTGACCTTGAATGGCACTTCGAACAGTTTAGATATAGAAGATGGAGAGGTGATTATTATGTTGATGATGATGGATTAGTTCAAATAGTCCACCCAGAATCGGTGAGAAAGCAAACTAGTCATATTAATAAGCAACAAGTAGCATACAATAAGAAGGTTAAGATTCCAGACTTTGGTAGAGTGTCTCTTCCAAGAACTCCTAGCAGAGAAACTAATAACAGATATTGTCTTCCAGAATATGGCAGTGTAAGTTATGAGAAACCTCAATATGATGCTCCTAGATTCTTAGGCAATTACTGGTGTGATATGGATGGTAAGATGCTATTCTTACCTGTATATCATGTTCCAGGTACTAATATGTATGCTAAATATTGGACTGATACACATAACATTCGTAAGCCTAAAGAGTATAAAGAGGGTTATTACTACAGTAGCTACCCACAGAGATGGGATAGGAAAGGATATTGTGATAGATTCAGTGATATGTTTAGACCTGGAGATTCTGCATTTAAGTGGGCGCAAGGTGTAGAAAATGGGTGGGTTGTTCCAATCATCCCATTTAGCAAGAGGTCTGAGTGGTATGGTCTTAGATATGCTATGTATAAAAGAATGTATCACAGCAAACTAGTACTAATGCCAAATACTAAGGAACTGACTAGTGTGAGAGAATTAGTTCAGAGATGCAGGGAACACCTATCTCAATGCGAAGACCCTGAAAACTGGTGGTATGGTAAGACTGAAAGATGTCAGAAAGAACTTGACGAAGCCTTAGAGAAACTTAGGAAGACACCTAACATGGCTTACTTTGAAGTGGGATATGGTCAGCTGTATCCTATGGTCAAAAGATACGATTATGAAAAAGCATTAAGAATCTATGAGCAGGAGCAGAAAGAAACCAGTATGGAAGGACAAGAGTAACCATGTTTGGTACAACAGAATTGTCCGCAGAGTGCAGAGAATGCAAGTTAAGCAGATAGCAAGTCTTAATGATATTTTAGAATACGAAATCTCACAACCTAATGAATTAATAAATGATTGGGATGTCTGTGATTGGAAGTTTGATTATAGAAATCCACGATGGAGAGATAATCATACTCCAGAAGAGTTAAAGAGGTTTTGTTGTAAATAATGTATTCCCAATCCTAGTCAAAGGAATTGAAATATTAGGCTAGGCGATGACAACTAAAGTGGAGTTGAGCGTATGTAATAAGACGTGTTCCGAAGTACAAGGAATGGGGTGGGTGCAGAATACCTCTTTAGACTATCTTGTATAGTCAATCACTGCTTCATGGCTCGATGGCGAAATTGGTAGACGCCCCAGATTTAAGCTCTGGTGTCCAGAAATGGGCGTGTGGGTTCGAATCCCACTCGGGCTACACCCTTGAATTTACTCTTAATCCTTAAATATAACTGATATGAATATCTTTGGTAACACTGCAGCAGGATTTAGTAAGGAAGTAGACAACGCAATGTCTACATTTAAGAGTACTATTACGAAGCTTAAAGCTACAGCTGAGAAAGCAGTAGCAACTAAAGCTGAGAAGCAAGATGAAATTAAGAAGCTGGAATCTGAATGTTCAGCTCTTGATGGAGTATCTACTAAGGCTAATAACTTGGCTGCCAAGTTGGAAGCATTATTTGAATAATCATGAAAGTTGAGAATATAATTGACCACCCAATAGACTTCACCACCATTGAGGGATGTAAATCTTTCTCAGAATGGGTTAATGGAGATATATCTAATGCCTTCTACTTAGGTTTTCTAAGAGAAGAATTTAGTGAATACGTTCCCAAGATGAATGAATGTGAAGAGGGTATTCAATTCCTAAAGAGTATGGCTACAGCGAATACTAACGCTAAGAAATACTTGAAGGAACTCGCTAGATTGATGGAGCCTTACTTGCAAAGTAGAGAAGGATTTGTAATCCTGGATATGATTAACGATGTACTAGGGAAAGTATCCTTAGAGAAGGAAGATGATATTTATGGAGTTGCCTTTGTATTAGGTATTTACACTGATTATCTATTCACTACGCAGGCTGAGGCATGAGTACGTATAGAGTATATACTGATGGAGCATATTCAAGTGCTCGTAATCAGGGAGGTATAGGCTTTGTTATTCTTAAGGATGATAAGGAAGTAGCCAGATATTCTAAAATGTACAAGAACAGTACAAACCAAAGAATGGAACAGATGGCAGCAATAGTTGCCCTTGAATCTATTAGCACACCTTCAGAAGTTACCATAATTTCTGATTCTCAGTATGTGGTCTGTACATATACTAAGAATTGGAAGAGAAAGGCGAATCTGGACTTGTGGAAGAGATTTGATGCAGCAATCGCATTCCATACTAAGGTTGAGTTTGAGTGGACGAAAGGACACGCAGACGACCAATATAATAAGATTTGTGATAAGCTGGCGCAAGAAGCTAGTAAGACTATAGAGATTACTAATTAATGAATTTGTGAATTCTTCTATATGAAATACAAGAAAATGGTAGCTAACTTAGAAGCAGCTAAAAGATGGTGGGATGCTCAACCTGAGTCATTCAAGAAGGCAACTACACGTCCTGGTTCTGTTAAATGCAAATCTGTTAATAGAGGTAAATAACCACTTCGAGTTTAAGGTTAAGTAGGACTTGCGCATACTTACATATCGTAGGTATTAAAACCTTTCTACATTATGTAGATAAACCTATCACGGAGAGGACGGTGGTGACTCTCCATTTGACCCTATAGCTTAGTTGGTAGAGCTGCGGACTCTTAATCCGTAGACCAGGGTTCGAGTCCCTGTGGGGTCACAAAAGTAAAGTTGAAGTAATAAAAAGAAGAAGTAATCCATGTATGCCACTTGCTCGTGAGAGTAGGTGGCATTTTTTATGTCCCCATAGTTCAATGGACAGAACGAGAGTTTCCTAAACTTTAAATGAAGGTTCGATTCCTTCTGGGGATACTAATTTAACGTATTAAAGATTATGAAAGTATATGATGTTATAAAAACTGCTGAGGATACCTATATAAATGAGACAAGTCATTTAAGTTATCCTGGTATGTGTTGGTGTCTTAAAGTAGCAGCAACTAAGGGATTAGATTTCAAGGATAAGAATAGAAAAGGACATCCGTCTTATAAAGACTTAGTCACTAATATACCTGAATTTAATCCAGAGTTCCTTAAAGCTACTAAAGATGTACAACACGCGGGTTTAGACTTTTGGTGGGACCATAATGATACAAAGTCTAGACTTGATGCTTTTAGTGTCCTAAAGGACATTTATAAGGAGAGTGTTAGAGAATTTGAATATTAACATAATAGAGGGGATGTAGGCTTGGAAGTAGCCATCATTTAAAGAGTTGCAAGCGGAAGTTATGGTATATCCTTAGGTCACGATTAGCTATCGTGATGTGGACAAGCGTGAAGGTATGGAACTTACTAGTCCTTCCGTAGAACCGCAGGGAGGTGCAAGCATTAATCTCGGAGAGTAGTATTCCAAGTCTGAAATGACAAGGGTTCCTATACGTTGCTCAATGTGATATTAAGTGTCGGAGCCAATTATTGATAAGTTCCAATAGTACGAGAGGAGCCTGGAATTAAGATTGGGAGAGTACATGATACTCTTAGCTGTTAGTAGGAAAACGAAAGTCAGCTAGTGCATACATTAAGTCACTGTGCACATACGTTCAATGTCAATAATCGCCCTTAGAGCATTTGGTGTAACAGCACACCCTCTATTCTTTAGTCTTATAGTTTAATGGATAAAACGCTAGCCTACGAAGCTTGAGTTCCCAGTTCGATTCTGGGTAAGACTACAATACAAGAAATCTAAATTCTTATGAATAAGTTAGTAAAGCTTAGGGATAAGTGGTTTCCCAAGCCTAAGCCACTAAGTGCCTTAGATGCTTATACAATCACTAAATATGGATTAAAACTTGATAGAGATACCTTACATAAGAAGTGTATAGAAGAAATAGCTAGCTTAATGCAAGCTAAATCTGCTAGAAACGAATATAGTTTGGTATTCGACCTGGACGAGAACATTCCTGAATTAGGAGAGTACTTAGCTGAGTATTATACTAATTTAGGATTTAATTGTTTTGTCTTGGACAGCTCAGTAGATGAGAGAATTGAAACTCCTCAACTCTATCTTAGCTGGAAACGAAAGGGCGTATAATCGTCCGAGTTTGGAGAACTAATTCTTCAATTAACTTTAATAACTTAATTACATTATGGCAATTAGTTTGCAAAAAGGTGGACGCGTTGACCTTTCTAAGGAGTCCACAGCTAGTGTGTTTAGAATTGGTTTGGGCTGGGACGCAGCACAACCTGGTAAAGAATTTGACTTGGATGCTATGGCATTGATGTTGAAAGCTGATGGTAAAGTCCTCAGTGATAACAACATGGTGTTCTATGGTAACTTGGAAGACCCTTCTAAGTCTGTAAAGCATTCTGGTGATAACAGAACTGGTGCTGGTGACGGTGATGATGAAACTATCACTATCGACACTACTAAGGTTCCTGCCGAGGTGCAAGAAGTTGTTATCTTAGTAAACATTCACGATGCTAAGAACCGTCAGCAGAACTTCGGTATGGTTCACAATGCTAAGGTGAACCTGTATGAAGGTGCAGAAGGCAACAACATCCTTGCTAAGTATGACTTGGAAGAAGATGCTTCTATGGATAGAGCATTGGTATTCTGCAGATTGTATCGTAAGGATGGTAGCTGGAAGTTCCAGGCTGTGAATGAAGGTAAAGGTAACTATCAGTCAGTGCTGTTGTGCGACATTCTGGCTGGTTACGGTATTGATGCTGGTCCAAAGGATTTATAAGCTATGATAAATCTATCTAAGGGTGGCAGAGTCAATCTGTCAAAGGACGATAACGGTAATAAGTTATCTAAAGTATTCTTTGGAGCAAACTGGGGAGCTATCAAATCTGGTGGTTTCTTAGGTTTTGGTGGAGGCACTGAGGCTGTAGACCTTGATGCTTCTGTAGTTCTTATGGATGCTAACAAGCGTAAGCTTGAAACTGTTTACTTTGGTCATAAAGACTCAAGTGACAGAGCTATCCATCACTCTGGTGATGATTTGGTAGGTGATACTGACGGAGACGACGGAATGGATAATGAAACTATCTCAGTAGAACTGGATAGAATCAGACCTGAAGTTGAGTATGTTGCTTTCATCCTCAATTCATATCGTCACCAAAGATTCGATAAGATTCCTTATATGGGATTACGAATCTATACAACAGCTGACGGGCGTCCTGTAACCCGTCCAAACTCTAATCCTAACGTATTAGCTAAGTATAACCTGGATAATGATAGTAAAGACCCTGATACAACATTCGTTGGTCGTGAAGCTATTATCTTAGGGTATGCTTATCGTAAGGATGGAGAGTGGAAGTTCAAGGCTCTTGGTAACACAGGCTCTTGGCAGTCTATAGGAGAAATCGAAAGGGTATTACCCAATTTTATTTAATTATTAAACACTTACAATTATGTGTAAAGAAAGTGTAAACGTGGAAGAACTTCGTAAAGAAGTTATGGCAGACGGAGTGGTAACAAAGGAAGAAGTGGAAATGCTGTGGGAGAAGAAAGACTCTCAAGAAGGTAACACCTCATCTGAATTTGATGCATTCTTTGCCGAAGCAGTAATGGCTTGGTTGTTAGCAGACGGTAAGATTGACGAAGAAGAGGCTCAGTTCCTGGTTGACAAAATCAACGAGGATGAGGACATCGACGACGCTGAATCTGAACTGTTGGAATCTATCAACGAGTGGGGTTCAGAAGAAGGACACGAGGTTCCGAGTATCCTTGTGGATGCTTTCCCCGACTACTTCGAAGACGAAGACTAAAACACTTCTCACGGGTGGGCATAACTGTCCACCTTTTAATAATTAAATAACTTAAAGATGAATATAGAATTGTTAAAGGGCTTGACAGATGCTGAGGTTAATCATAGTAGAGAATGTCACGGCTCTAATATACTAACCCCACCTAAGAGAGACCCTTGGTATGTACTTTTCTTTGAGAAGTTCAAAGACCCCTTAATTCAAATATTGAGTGTTGCTGCAGTTATTGCATTAATACTAGGGGTTATTAAATCAGAATATCTTGAACCCATAGGAATTATAGCTGCTATACTATTAGCGGTAACTATCGGTTTTATAAATGAGTATAGTGCATCTAAGAAATTTGATGTGCTGACTACAAGTTCTGATGATACACTTGTCAAAGTAAGGCGAAATGGTATAGTAACTCAAGTAGCTCGTAAAGACCTAGTTGTTGATGATGTAGTATTACTAGCAGCTGGTGAAGAAATTCCTGCTGATGTAACAGCTTATGAATCTCACAATCTAAAGGTCAATGAGTCTGTATTAACTGGAGAATCTAAGGCTGTTACTAAACAACCTAAAGAGGAAGGTGAATTAAATGCTACTTATCCCTCATGGCTATTGCTGAAAGGTACTATCATTGAAGAAGGTACTGTAACAGGTATAGTCAATGCTGTAGGTGATAATACTGCATTCGGACAAACAGCTCGTAAAGCTGCTGAGATTACTGATACAGAGACTCCACTAAACAAGCAGCTAAATGGTCTTGCTGACCTTATCAATAAGATTGCATTTGGTGCTGCTGGTTTCCTTATTCTTGCCTTATTGGTGAGATACTTCTTTATAGAACAAGCTTATGTAGGACAAGATTGGATGCAGATTACTAACGATTTGCTATCCTTCTTAATGATTGCAGTTGCATTAATTGTAGTTGCAGTACCAGAAGGATTACCTATGGCAGTTACTTTAGCATTAGCATATTCCATGAAGAGAATGTCTAAGGCTAATAACTTAGTTCGTAAGATGCACGCTTGTGAAACTCTAGGAGCAACTACTCTTATTCTAACCGATAAAACGGGCACTCTAACAGAGAATAAGATGAAGGTTGTAAATGAGGTAATGCCTAATAGGGCATATATCACTATCAATACCTTAGCAAATTCTACAGCATATGTAGATGGAGATAAGACTATTGGTAATCCTACAGAAGGTGCTATAATTAAGCATATGGATGCAGGTGACTTACTTGATGATATAAGGAGAGACAACTCCCCAGTATTCAGACTGGATTTCTCAAGTAAGACTAAGTTCATGATGTCCATTACTAAACAAGGTGATGCCTTTATATCCTTAGTAAAGGGTGCTCCTGAAGTAGTCAGAGGTATGTGTAATGCTACTGACATTGAAGGAGAAGTAGAAGAGCAGAACAAAGGTAGACGAGTTATAGGCTTTGCTTATAAAGAATCTATGACTTTGGAAGATGCTCAGAAACTAAATGGCTTCACTTATAACGGATTCATGGCTATTGAAGACCCAATCCGTAAGGACGTCCCAGATGCAGTTAAAGCTGCTAAAGAGGCTGGTATCAAAGTTAAAATCATTACTGGTGACAATCCAGCTACAGCCGCTGAAATAGCGAGACAGGCAGGATTAAGTGAACACCCTGTACCAATGTTGGGTAGTGAGATTGGAGAACAAGTGAATCCTCTACGAATAGTAGATGTATTTGCTCGTACTAAACCAGAGGACAAACAAACTCTGGTAACTCGCTTCCAGCAAATGGGAGAAGTAGTCGCTATGACTGGTGATGGTACTAATGATGCACCAGCTTTAAATCATGCCGAAGTAGGTATAGCCATGAATAATGGTACTGATGTAGCTAAAGAAGCTGCTGATATTATCCTACTCGACAATTCATTCCCATCTATCATCTTAGGAGTGAAGTGGGGAAGAAGTCTGTACAAGAACATACAGCACTTCATTCTATTCCAATTGACCATTAACGTAGTAGCTATTCTTATAGCTTGTATTGGTCCGTTTATTGGAGTAGACTTACCCTTCACTGTTACACAGATGTTGTGGGTTAATTTAATCATGGATACATTCGCTGCATTAGCTTTGGCAACTGAACCAGCCAACGATGCAGTTATGAAGGATAAACCAAGAAGTCCTAAAGCATTCATTATCACTAAACAAATGTGGTATGAAATCTTTGGAGTTGGTATTATATTCTTCATATTCTTAGTCACTTTACTCTATACTAAAGCAGTATCTCTAACAGAGTTCTTTACGATATTCGTATTGTTACAATGGTGGAATCTGTTTAATGCAAGAGTGTTCGGACAAAGGAGAAGTATCTTTGATGGCTTACTAAAGAATCCAGCATTTGCTGGCATAGCTTTAGTTATTCTCGTTGGTCAATTCTTAATCGTTCAATATGGTGGTGCTATGTTTAGAACTGAACCTCTCTCTATGGAGACTTGGGGTTTGATTTTAGCTGGTACTTCTATAGTTACGGTTGTTAGAGAATTGTTTTATCAAATAAGCAAAATTTTCAAATAGTATGGAATATTGGGTATTATACTTATGTAGTATTGCTGACTCTGTTCATACATTGTTAATGGTTCTTTCAATTGTTGGTTTAATTGTATCAGTTATCTTATTCTTTATGTCAGTATGTAGTTCTCAGTGCGATGTGTGCGGAACGAGAACTTGTGTGGCTAAAGGTGTAAAGAAATCTGGTGTAAAGAGGAAACACTTCGTAATACCTACTGCAATAGCAGCAGTGTTGTGTGTACTTACTCCTTCAACAAACCAATGCTATGCCATCTTTGGCGTAGGTGCAACTTTACATTACGTAAATCATAGTGAAGAAGTGCAAAGAATCCCTGACAATGCAATGAAAGCAGTAAATCGCTACTTGGAGTCTCTGGCTCCCAACGACTCCATACAATAGTACTAGGGGTCAATGCTGTCTACATATGTAGATGGGTTGACCCTTATTTTTTGTAGATACGTGGTAATGTAACTGAAAAGTCAATAAGTGAAAGGACTAAGTAAAGTTAAGGCATGGCTAACTAAGAAGGAATTTACTCAAGTAGAACAGGTTGGAGACACAAATTCAGAATATTTTCAGTTGACTGGATTTCCAATTACAGTTAGACTGGGTGACCATCTTGGCAGGCAGAATACTATCTCTGATAAGTATATCAATGTTTTACCAGGTAACGATTGTGATTCATACGTACTAGTAATAGATAAGACTACTAAAGTTGTTAAGTATAAAGAGTTGTTAAAGGTTTTAGAGAGCTTTATTTCCCTTTATTCAATCCTTCCAGACCACCTCAAATTTAGAGTGGAAATGAAAAAGGAATTTCAACAAAAGGAGTCAAGTCTAAATTCTGAGATTAATAACCTGAAGGCTTCCATAGTGGCACTTAAAGCTAAGATGAAAGATAAAATGAATAATTTTAGTCAGGCTATTAAGAAAGTGAACAATGACATTGTAGTCGAAATGAACAACTTGCAATGATTATACAGAATATTATAGACTCTTGGAAACACATTCCATATACTCTTAGACATTATGCTGCCTTCCTCAGAACTGAGAAGAAGTATATTGGCTATTATAAGTATAAGTTTCATGATTTAGATAAAGTTCTTATGTACATTCTTATCCCTTGGTTAGGCACTAAGAGAATCAAGAAGATACATAGAGCTATCAACAAACATCACATCCAAAACCATAAAGCTGCTTGGGAATGTAATTATGAAGAAGCAGTTATTGATTGGGAGTGTTGTCGGTTAACTAAACCTCAAGAACCTATGAGTGCAAGGGAGTATTTAGAGTACAAGAAGGGAACTCTTAGAGATGTACATTATGCCCATATGGACATGATAATGAAACAATTTAACCTGTAAAAATAGGTATGGTTATCGAGGAAGCTGATTTTAGAATGACATCTGGAGCGAGTGACCATTTCTGGGATTTAGAATTACTATACACAGTCAGACCTAAAGGTAAACCAGAGCGTCAAGAATTTAAGGATGCAGGGTTTGGTATGTCTTTAGAAACTTGTATTAGAAAGGTAGTTCATCACAGAATATCTAGCAAGCGAGATGTTGGTACTCTTAAAGAGTATGTACAAGATTATAAGGAAGAAGTAAAGAGATTGGAAGAGTTACTAAATTCTTCTTTAGTAGAGAAGATGGTAGCTGACTCTAAGCTAGCTAAATCTTTAAAATCATAATTATGGCTTCAATTAAGAAAGCTCCTAAGAAGGGCACAAGACGCGTACAGTCAGTAAAGACACTGGATTGTGGTAGGTGTGGTTTACCAACAACGCATACTCTATACGATGCAGAGAACAAAATCTACAAGTGTACTATTTGTGGTAGTGTAATCAAATTATAATGTGTAACTCTAATTCGTTTAGTAAAATGAAGAAAGAAGAGAAAAAGAAGGAAGAGGATAAAAGAGTTGATGTAAACAATGACGCAGAAATGGTTGCGTTAGGAATACGTAATCCATTTGTAACACCTCGTGACCCATCTGTGTGGACTAAGACTGAGAAAGAACGTAAGGCTTGGAAGAAGCAACGTCGTTTCCCAGCTCCTGACTCACGTTGGGCACCTCCTACGAGAACATCACGATTTACAGGTCGTCTTATTGTCCATGTAAAGGGACTTGATAAGACTACTTATCGTCACGACTGCCCAGAAACAGATATACCTTATCTGTTGAGTAAGTACAAGAGCGAACGTAGCTCTATAGTGAGAGCATTCTGGAATGGCAAAGAAATCGACCCAGAACGTCTACTCAAACAAGCAGTATAAGCTGACTGAATATCCTAAGTTCCTATATGAAGTATCTCTATATAAGATATGGAAAGATAGGGCTGAGTGTATAGGAAGTCAGTTCTATGCAGCTGACACACCTTTAACTATTAAGAAGGAAACTATTAGTAAGAAGGTGGAAGATTATAGATTAGTTAAGTTTATTACTTGGCTATCAGCACCTCTAGATTACTTGATGCAAAACAACTTTAAATTAGTTACTGATGAGAGTACTAGACGCACAAGGAAATCCAGAACAAAAGGAAACTAAGCAAGGTGTTCAGACAGTAGATGCAATGCCTACAATGCAATATACAGAGAAGAACATTGATGAAAGTAGACGTAAGTGTACATTGTCAAGTGTTATGGTTGAAATGTTAGTAAAGCAGATGTCTGCTGAATTGGCTAACCATAGTCTGTATAGAACCTTTGCTAACTATTTCGATGTAGAAGGGTTGCCTAAATTAGCTACCTACTGGCTTGGTAGAGCAGCTGAGGAGTATCTTCACCATGAGTGGATTTATAAGTATCTAACTACTAATGATGCCCTGTTTCAGTATCCACCAGTTCCAGCTATTAAGGTAAACATAGTTAATAGAGTTATGCCTTTTGCTGCTACTGTAGATAGAGAAATTGAAACCACTATGGGTATTAATAAGATTGTAGACCAAGCTCAGAAAGAGGGTGATTGGGCTACGTTCCAGTGGTTAAATGGTGAGGATGAAGACGAAGGTCGCCTTGTTAAAGAACAAGTAGAAGAAGAGTCCATTAGTAGGACTATTCTGGATATGGCTAGAGAGGAAGGTTCATGGTTGCGTAAGCAGTCCACTATATTAGCCTTCTATCGTAATCCTGATAGTTTACAGCCATCTCGTAAAGCATAAGATTATTGAACTACAGAGATCAGCTTTAGAAAATATCTTATAATTTACATTAATATGAAAAAGGTAGAATATATCGTAGACAGCTTTAAGGACTTTACTGGTGAAGAACGTAAATTTGTGATGGCTGCTGTTAGCCTACATGGTGAACCAGAAGTTTACATCGAAGAGGATGATGAACCCATTGATAATGACATGAAAGTATTGTCTATCGGTGTGTCTGTATGCCGTCCTGACGATGAGTTCAATGAAACTCTTGGTAAGACCATTGCTGAGGGCAAAGCTACGAAATATCGTAATCACGCGCTATATGCCGTTGATGCTGGGCTGATTAATGAAACAATGGTTAAGGCATTGCTTCAACAAGAAGCTGAGTATTTCAAAGTAAATCCAGGTCGTTATTTGGCTGGATATGACAGAGATGCTGAGAAGTATCACAGAAGCACAAGAATTGAGAGTTATATTGATACTCTCAGTGGAGAAGCCGAAACTACATTCAAATACCTTACAGAAGCATCTGATGAGGAAATGGAGAAGATGGCTGAAGCAGTAAACTACGTACTTGGTGAGTAAAAAGTTACTGTGGCTAGTAATTCTATGCCTTATAGGAGTATTAGCTTGGACGTGGTTGACTCCAACTAAGGAACCTATACCTAACTATGAAGAGTTGGTTAATCATATTGACTCTTTAAATAGTGAAATAAGTTTGCTCGAACTTGAGAGAGATTCTTTACATAATGTAATAGATTCCTCTAAAGTTAAGGTTGATGTAATTGAACATTGGTATGAAAAAGAGCTTACTGATATTACTAATCAGTCTATTGCCGACGATGTGGTGTTCTTCACAGAATATCTATCCGAAGTTGGTAAATGATTCATTAGTAGTAATTACGCCTCAACAGTTAAAGGCAACCAATCTAATATTCTTGGAACATAAGAAGTTAAAACTGGAAATTCCAGAGCTTAAGAAGCAATTAACATCTTATGAAAGTTTGATTAACTCTTATGAAAAGACTGACTCTGTAAGGAATGCACAGGTTAAAAGACTTATGCTTCATGCACAAGCTTCTGAGCAAGTAATGCAGAATCAACTTAGAGAGATTAATAAACTTGAATCCAAGAAGAAACTCTATAGGGGTTTAACGATTGGTGGATTTACTGTTAGTGCAGTCCTTCTAATAACACTACTACTGAAGTGAAGTATGCAGTAGGAGCAATGGTTTTATTGTTCATAGTTGTTATACATTTTTTATTTGTTATCCCAGACCTTCTGCTGGTGTTACTGATACTGAATGTAATAGTGAACTTAGATTGGATAGCAAACAAGATTGTTAAACTGTTAAAAAGACAAGTATGAATTTCACAGACATTTTTAAAGGTAAGAACCTCATAGCTTTGATAGCTGCTGTCGTTGTGTGTGTTCTATTGTCAGCATTCGGAGTACCAAAGATAGCTATATATGTGGTTATGTTCGCTCTGGGATGCAACAATAAGAACTTTGCACGATGGGTGGAGGACAAAATCATAATTCCATTTAAGAGGTTAGTATAATCGTATTATCTGGTAATAGCTAAAGAGTCTGCTAGTTCATACTTAGACTCAGGTATTCAATGGCAAAGCAACTAAGTAGTTCCTTCGATAAAGACAAGGATGGAGTTAGATATCAACATCCAGAGCGTACGTGCAAGGAGTGTGCTAAATACCCCTGTTTCAGAGGTCAAGAGGACAAAACTTGTGATTATGCCAAATACGGTTGTAGGAAATACAAAGATAAGGAAGATTAATTATAAATTCTTATCATTATGATAGAATGTAACATCTACTCTGGACGTAGGGGAAGGATAGATTATCAGGAAACTGGTAACTTTGAATCCTTATTGGAAGCTGAACTCTATGCTCAGGAAATCTCTGAAATGGATGCCAAGGAATATGGTTATCCAATTGAGGAGTGTGAATGGTTGGCTGTAGAGACTGCTACTGATAACATTCCTTACGACGAACGAGTAGGAGTAATGTATCTGTAAATGGAAACAATCCATGCCAAGTTGATAACCTTACGAGAAGATGTGGGTGGTTATATAATCTATGTCTTCCAAAATTTAGCTAATGGGACTTATGAAATGATTACTCGATTACCTAGGTGGGAATCTCCAGTTCTCAAGATAGGTGATGTTGGGTTTTTAAAGTACAATGAAGTAATAGCTGGTGAGGATACTTGGTATGACTCTTTAACAGGTCAGAAAGTACCTTACCGCTTTACTGGAGTTTATTTTATGGACTTTGTTTATGAGAAACCAGCGGAATCAGATTTAATATTGTAAATAGATAGATGAACGAATAAAGAGATTATTTTATATGATAAAGACATAATATAGAATAACAATATGATGAAGGAAAAATTGGCTGCCGCTATTGCTAAGAAGAATAATGACATTAACACTTTCGTATGGAAAGGTCGCAAGGTCGAAGTAAATGGACAACTCGTACAAGAGGAAAAGAGACTTGTTGATTGTTCAGACAAAGAACTAAGAACGTTCTATAACCACTGCGAATCTATGCTGTATAATGACAGCAAAGAATATCCAGGTCGATATGTTCTGTTGGACATTATCAAAGACCAGAGAGAAAGATGTAACACTGAGTTATTCCTTCGTTGGTTAGAGCAAGATAGAGGTATTCCAAGATTTACATTCCTGCCTTCTCTGAGAGTGTTCCTTGATAATAACAAAGGTATTGATACCAAGGAAACATTCATCTCTGAGGCTTTGGTTGGGGACTGTCCTGTGGAGTTCGCGAGACTTCCTATTGAATTAGTCCTCGAAGGCTGTCTTGATAAGTTGGGCAAATTTAACAAGCAGCACATTACATTAACATTTATCTTAAAACAAGGTCTATGGTTTACGCAGCAGGAATCCAAAGACTTGACTGAGAAGACGGCTAACGGTGAGTATCGTGAGAAAGCTGAGGTAGCCAGAGAGCGTCTCGGTCTTAATCCTACTGCAAACCTGTATATGACACCGAAAGGATTATCATTCACTCAATTACGTGCAATGGTAAACCTTAAGAGTAAGAAGTACTCTGAACTTACTACTGCTCAACTGGAAACATTGAGGAATAGAATCTTATTCTCTTTGGAGGATGAGGTTAAGTTCCATATCAACCAGTGGGAGACCCGCAAGAACCAAATTAAAATGGTTTGTGATGCTAAAGGATATACTCTTTAACATCTATACCCATCTATATTGGTTCTACATATATACTCCTGAGTTTTACTCACTCATTATAGGAGTTTTGTTTACATAACTATCAATAGAATTAGAGAGTAAATTCAAGGGTAAAATTGATAGTATATGGCAGACTTGTTTGGAAATCTAAGTAGAACGGAACGCCAGGAACAAGGTGTTCAACGATGGGTAGATAACAAGTTGTGTGGGACCTTGAATTGGGCTACTGGAGTAGGTAAAACTAGAGGCGGACTAATGGCTATAAGTAGATTTCTTAAGAAGAATCCAACTAAGTCTGTTATTATAGTTGTCCCAAGTGAACCTATTCAAAGACAATGGAATCAGGAACTAATTGATTGGAACTTATTCCAACAGTGCTCAGTTAAGACCATGAATGATACATCAGTTAATAAGTATAGTTGTACTTTACTAGTAATTGATGAAATTCATAAAGTGGGAGCACCTACACTGCTGAACATATTTAAAAACGTCCAATATACAATAATCTTAGGGTTAACTGCGACCTTTGAGAGATTGGATGGTAAAGATGAAATTATAAGTAAGAAGTGTCCTATTGTGGATACCATTTCTGTAGAAGAAGCCATAGAAAATAAGTGGCTTGCCGATTATCGAGAATATGAGGTACTTATTGAGCCAGAAGATATTGATGTCTATAAAGAGGTCAATAAAGAGTTCTATGAACATTTCTCCTACTTTAACTATGACTTTAATCTAGCCATGAAGTGTGCAACTGATTGGAAGAGGAGGTCAGAGTTAGCTAAAGAGAGATGTAGAGAAGACCAGAGTGAAGACTTTAAGACTGTTAATAAACAGATTTTAGTTCATGCTATGGGATTCAGTAGAACCTTACAGGCTCGTAAGAAATACATATATAATCATCCTAAGAAAATTGAACTTACTAACTTAATCTTGGAGAACAGACAGGACAAGAAGTGTATAACTTTTAGTGCTACTGTAGCTATGGCTGAGAAGATTAAGTATGGTGCTGTGTATTCTGGTAAAGATTCTGCCAAGAAAGGTAGGATGAATTTACAAGAGTTTGTACAGCAGGATGGTGGCGTACTAAACACTGTTATGAAACTGAATGAGGGATTTAATTGTCCCGACATCAGTGTGTCAGTTATATTAGGCTTCAATAGTAGTTCTACTACTAAGAAACAGAGAGTTGGTCGAGTTATCCGTCAAAAGGAGGGCAAGGTTGCTGAAGTATTCACCTTAGTCCTTAAAGGGACTGTAGAGGAGGAATGGTTTAGGAAGTCTACCAGTACTGGAAGATATATACCTATTAGCGAGGAAAATCTCATAGATGTTCTTCAAGGAAGACCATTTAATCCTAAGAAGAAAAAGCAAACTAAAATGATGTTTAGATTCTAATGTTCAATGTAACCTATTATGAACAGTCTGACAATGTGGTTGAAGTTAAAGTCGATGCTATACAATTCCTACACCTATTGGAACTGTGTGCAGCTGGCAGATACATCAGAGCCATAACAGCAGACTTTCAAGGTAAGAGCATAGACTGCAATAAGCTATTACGTAGCTTAAAGTTTGTGTAGATTCATTTGGTAATTTAAGAGATTTTTAGTATCTTTGTACTCTTAACACGTTAATAAGGTGACAACAGAGAGAATGTTAGAACTCCTTATTCTTAATAAATTCATGGACAGGTATAACGATATGTCTCCGAAAGTCAAGGGACTTACTGAGAAGATGATTTCTATACCACAAGTGGAGGAAAGGCGATATATGCTAGAGAAGGAGTTCTTAGACCCGTATGTAATTGACAACGCTGAGAAATCAGAATAAACAACTTTACAGTTAGTAGATTGTTTAGTTATTGGCTAACAATTTATTTAATTGGAAAAACTAAGTTTAACAGTAGACAATCAGTTAGTAATGATGGAGAAGTATAGACTAACAGCAGAAGAGGTCTTACTAATTGATTTATTATTTCTAGCTAGCATAGAAGAAGGGCATAAAGAATATCTAGTTAAGTATTTTACTATGCCTGTAACTAGAACCAATCTCAGAGATTTATTATTAAGTCTCCAGGCTAAGGGAATCATTACTAAACAGTATAAGGTTCCTGATAAGGGTCAGAAGTTTGACCCTGAATGTGTTATATTCAACCAAAACTTTCTTAATAACTATAGGAAGTTTAGTGGTGATTTAGGCGCAGAGTTCTTAATGACTTATCCTCACAATGGACTAATTAATGGAGTTGAAGTTCCGTTAAACAACTGGGCTAAGAAATTTAGTACAGAAGAAGAGTTCTATTATGCCTATGGTAAATCTATAGGCTGGAAGCAGGATAAGCACAATGAAGTATTGGAACTCATTAGGTGGGCTAAGGATAACAACTGTAATCTTCTTAACATGAATATTGCCGACTTTATGATAAGTAAAATCTGGCAGAACATTGCAGAGCTTAAGAACGGAGATGGGACTATGAGGTTTGATACTATCAAGAGTATTTAATGGGTAGGATAACTGAGAATTTAAAGGAGTTAATCGATAGAGGTAGAAAAGGTGAAAACCATGCTTTATCAATGGGTCTTCCTAAACTAGAGAGATTTGTAGATGGTGTAGCACAAGAGACATATTATCTAATAGCTGGAGGTACTGGCTCAGGTAAGACTTCTTTTGCATTACATTCATTCATCTATAAGCCTATAATGGAGAATATCGACAATCCAGATTTTCATATTATATATTTCAGTTTAGAAATGACTGCCGAGCAATTGCTTGGCAAGATTTTGTCTATCTATATATATGAGACATTTGGTGTTGAATTGTCCTTTAAAGAGCTACTTTCTAGAAGTAAGGATACCACTCTGTCCGATATGGACTATGAATTAGTATGTCAATCCTTAGAGATGCTTGATAAGATTGAATCTCACATGATAATATATGATAAACCTTTGAACAACCAGCGAATGGTAGACTTCCTTATGGAGTCTCTAAAGCAATTTGGTAAGTTCCAGGGTGATACATATACTCTGTTTAGACCCAATCACATCATATTGGTTATCTTAGACCATATTGGTTTAGCTAGACCATCTATTGGTAATTCTAAGAAAGATGAAATGGATGCTATGTCTTCTTCATTAGTTTCGTTTAGAAATAAATGTAAGATTAGTCCTGTAGTGGTAATGCAGGTGAATAGAGGTTCCTCCAATGTAGAGAGAAGGAAGTTGAACTTCCAAGAGCTTCAGTTGGACGATTTAAAAGGAACTGGTAACCCAGCAGAGGATGCCAATATAGTATTAGCATTGTTTTATCCGTTTAGAGAGAAGATGTCTTCGTATAGAGGATATGACATAAAACAAATTGGAGAGAACTTTAGAAGTGCAGTAGTATTAAAGAATAGATGGGGCGCAGCAGACATTGCTGTAGGTCTCGGATTCTATGGTAAGACTGGATTATTTAGGGAACTTCCAATTGCAACCAAGATTACAAACTATGACAAGTATTTAACCCCTGATTGGTTAATTACTGAGTCATTAGAAGATTCATGCCAAGAGATTACTCAAGAAGAACAACAAGATTCTAGTTCAAAAATGACTTTAGTTCTATAGTAAATGGCAGCAGAAACTATTGCGATTGTTGGTGAAAGTGGTACTGGTAAGAGTACTTGTTTAAGAAATTTAAACCCAGAAGAAACTTTCTTGATTTCTACTACTGGTAAGCCCTTACCTTTTAAAGGATATAAGAAGAAGTATAAGGAGATAAAGAAAGAAGGCTCTGAATGGGTTGGTAACTACTATGTTAGTTCTAAATATGACAAAATCATTAACATCTTGAAGATTGTTAATCTAAAGATGCCTCATATTAAGCAGGTTATCATTGATGACTGGCAGTATATGTTGAGTTATGAGTTTGTTGATAGAGCAACCGAAGTAGGTTATACTAAGTTTACTGAGTTAGCTCAGCACGCTATGGAAGTACTTAGGTATTCAGAATCTATGAGGGATGATTGCAAAATGATATTCCTTACTCACAGTGAGAATGTCGGTGATGCCATGAATCCTAAATATTCAATCAAGACTATTGGTAAGTTATTGGCAGAGAAAGTAACTCTGGAAGGTCTGTTCACCTATGTATTCTTTACTAAGGTACAGGAAGGCGATTCTGGCAGGATGGAGTATAAGTTCCTTACTAATACTGACGGAGAGTGTGTAGCAAAGACTCCGATGGGTATGTTCGATGATTTGTTAATTGACAATGATTTGAACGAGATTATTAAGGTAATTGATGCTTATAACAACGACGAGGAATGATTATAAAAATGATGATTACCTTTGACTATAATCCTGATACTAAGGAGTGTGTACTTCTAAAGCAGGAGCAAGTTAAAGAGAAAGCTCAGAAGGCAAGCACTAAGGCTGAGGAAGCAGAGGATTCTGCTGAACCTCAGATTACCTTGGAGTCTAACAAATATGTCCTTAATAGGGCAGCTGCATCCTTAATGGGTGTAGAATGGGAGAATAGGTTAGATATTAAGTATCAGCCTATTGAGAAGGGTGGATTGATGTTCCCTATTATAGGAACTGATACAGCCTGGAAGACCAAGTCTGGTAACAAATTAACTAAGAGCCTTACAGTAAGTTGCAGAGGCAATGCAAACGACTTATTGTCCAAATATGGAGATACATTTACTGTAACTCCGTGGAAGGGACATGATGGTTTGTTCGTGTTAATTGGTAACAAGGACAGGTCCGAAGAAGAAATAAAAGATAATAATATTAAAATTAAAGAAGATGAAAACCCAGTGGAGGATTTACCATTGGACACAAGCCTAGATAATGATGAAGCATATGAGATTGACGACTTATCATTTGAAATTTAAATTTTAATATTATGGCAGGAATGACATTCAATCTAAATAACGTTAAAGGTACAGCAGTAGTAAGACTGAAAGCATGGGGTATCTATGATGTAGTGTTCAAAGGCATCGAATTGGCTAAGGGTACAAACAAAGAAGGTAACGAGTGGAAAGCAATGAAGATTAAGTTCTCTGGTGAGGAAGGAATCTTCGAACCTCTTATCTTCTGTCCTGGTGACGGTGGTAACGAGCGTGTAACTGGTGAAACTGGTGGTAAGAAGTGGGAGTTGCCTTCTGCTTTGGAACAACTTCAGTTCACTGTATCTCATGTAATGACAAATCTTGCTCCTGAAATGATGGAGAAGTTTGTTAAGGCTGTTTCTGGTCTTACATTACCTGACGATTTTGAAAAGTTGATTGAAATCATGAATAAGGCTCTGGCTAAGTCTGTAAACAAACAGACCAAGTTGAAGCTGATTGGTAACAGCAAAGGTTATGCATCTCTACCTAGCTTTGTTGGTATTAACAAGGAAGGTGATGCCTACATCAACAACAACTGGTTGGGCGATACTGTAGCATTCTCTGACTATGAAGTCAAGAAAATGAACGAACAGAAGAACGCTAAACCTACAGCTGTTAAAGATGATGTAGATGCTACTGACGATACAGCAGCAGGTAACGAAGACTTGGATTTTGAAGTATAATAAATAGTTAGTAACTTTGTGGTTCTAATACAAACCATATGAATTAATATGAAACTTGAATTTGAACCTACGATTACTAAGCAATATTTATTAGACAGAGCATCTCAAGAAACATATCTCGAATATTATTTAGGTATACCTGTTAAAAAAGGTCTATTTAAATCTCCTTTGAGAGCAGACAATAATCCCACCTGCTCCTTTTACAGGAATAAGAGTGGAGATATTGTCTTGAAGGATTTTAGTGGTGCATTCTATGGTAATTTCATTAGTGTGGTCATGTATAAATATGGCTTAACCTATTATAAGGCACTAAGGATGATTGCCAATGACTTTGGTTACATTAAACATCCTAAACTTAAAAAGAATCCTAAACCTGTTACTATTAGTACGAATGAACTCAAAGAGTGTAAGGAAGCTAATATACAGGTAGAAATTCAAGAGTTCTCTAAAGAAGAACTTGAATGGTGGATGCAATTTGGTATTACAGAGAAGATTCTAAAGAAATTTAGGGTCTTCTCTTGTAAGACCGTATTTCTAAATGGCAATTTCTTTACAACATCTACTAAGAGTTGTCCAATATTTGGATATTATAGGGGTAAGAATGAGAACGAAACAGAATTGTGGAGAATCTACTTCCCTTTTAATAAGAAGCATGAATTGAGATTTCTATCTAATTGGAAATCTTTCCTCTTACAGGGTGCTAAACAACTTCCTAAAGAAGATGATGTCTTAGTAATAACTAAGAGTCTAAAGGATGTTATGACATTATATTCTCTCGGAATTACAGCTATTGCTCCCAATTCTGAGAATCTATTCCTAACTGAAAGTCAATTCTCTAAATTGAAGAGTAGATTTAAGAGGATTATTGTATTCTATGACAATGACTTAACTGGTCTTCATAACATGAATAAGATTAGAAAGTCATTTGATGTAGAATGTATGTGGATTCCTCGTAGTTATGGAGCCAAAGATATATCAGACTTTCATAAGATGTATGGACGAGAGAAAACTTTAGAATTAATAGAATATGCCAGAAGAAGTAGCAGAGAAACCTAAGAAGAAACGTAATGGTGCATATGCCAGACGTAAAGGAAACAATTATGAGTTGAAGATTATTAAGGAGCTTACAGAACTAGGGTATGCTGGACTAAAGTCAGCTAGGTCAGAATCTAAGAACTTAGATAATGACAAGATTGATATAGCAGAGACTATAGACCACTTACCTTGTTATGTGCAGTGTAAATGTACCAAGAATACTCCTTCGATTTCAGAAATCATTAAATCGTGTCCTCGTAAGGATAGACCATTAGTGATAGTATGGAATAAACAAATTGACAAAGAGGTCAATATGGCTTCTGATGGACAGTATGTAATGATGTCCAAAGAATTCTTCTATGATTTAATAAGAAAGAATTAAAGCTATGAACATATTAGTAATACCAGTACAGTCTGTTAGTGATTTGATTACTAATAGCTCATCCGAGGTATTTATCTTGGAGACTGGAAAGACGTGTGAGGAAGTCAATACTATCCTCAACACATTTACCTCTGGGTTTAGACATCCAGAGGTTTTTTCGTTAAAGGACTTTCGTGAGTGGAGAAAGAAACTCCGCAGTGGTGAAATTGAGGATGATTGGAGTTATCCAGGTACTATCTTCAGTATAGCTAATGGATGGTTCAAAGACCCAGAAGATGAAGAAGACCTTCTTAATTTAAGAATGGACTTCTTATTCGACCCATTTGACACTATAGACTATGGGAATGGGTATATAGCACATGGCTACAGTTCTAGCTATAAAGAACCTATTCATGACGCCTTTATTGAGTATCTAAACAAGAATTGGGATAAGGTTGCGTATGACATCAACCGAGTTCTTGCAGAGGAAGAGGATGATGCTGTTAGTAGCATTGATTGGAAGACTCTACGCAGACATAATTATTGGCTCAAAGATGCTCTTGAAGATGTAGCTAAGGAGTTCTTGAAGAACTACAATGGACCCGAACCCACTGTATGGAATGTTAGTAAGGGTGAGGATGTGAGAAGACTGGATGGTAAGGTATTGGTTGTAAGCAATGACGATAACAGTATCCCATATGATACTTGGGATAAGATTAGAGATTTATTCAATGGTTGGAATGTACACTTAGGATGAAATTTAGACTACAATCTTTAAATGACGTAGTAACTAACAGTAGTATGGAAGTCTATCAAGAGGCTACTCAATACACTGTAAATGCAGTAAGAGATATTATTAATGTAATTTTAAAGATTAGTGGTTCAGACAAGTCCTGTGATGATTTGTTCACCATTAGTATTAACTATGAGGATATGCTTGATTCTTACTTTGACGACTGCCTCGATAGGTCTGATATTGATGAAGAATATCTAGGTATGATTGAAGAGGTTAGGAATCGTAAGGATGATAATGGATATTTCATTAGTAATTCAGAAGCATATAAAGAATTAGTTAATATGGGTATTGTGGGTGATGTATTACCCACTATTGAGGAATATGTTGGAAACTTTGACTGTGATTGGAGATATCCATCAACCGAAGTGTCTATAGTTCCTAAAGGTGAAGCGAGTCCAGCTGATGTTGCCATATTGAACAAAATAAATGACCTATTTAATGTTGAAGCGTGCTATAACTAAGTGCTACTTAATCCCAATTCAGTCATTTTCTGATATTATAACTAACAGTTCTTCTGAAACTTATATTGTTGATACTTCCTACACTGCCAAAGCATTAGAAGAGGCATTAGAGGCAGTACACAAGGAACATGAGGATGAAGAATATTATTCAGGAGAGTGCTGTGGGATTGAGGTAAGTGACTTTAAGGAGTATTGTAGAGAAGCCTATATGTGGGATGAATATGATGAGAATGGGACTCCATTTGAATCTAAGGAGGACTACGTAGCTTGGGTTTTCGAAGTACCTTTAAGTGTTGCTAAAGGATGTCTGGTTGTTAGAGTTGATTATGGGTATAGCGATGTAGATAAGTTCTTAACTAAGAATTTTAAATGTATAGCATCTGACCATGAAAGAGTCAAAGACGCAGACGGGCGTATTGTTAAGGATTAATATTCAGTCATTCTCTGATGTAATTACTAATAGCTCTTCGGAGATATTCTGTACTATTACTGGGGATGATTTGAAAGCTATCTATGACCTACTAAAGCCAATACTTCCTGGTAGAGATTCGGACTTAGAGCCTACTCTACATATGGAGGATAATATTATTACATTGTGGTTGCCTTATGGAGAGTACGCAGTGGAGTTCTATAAAGAGGGATTAGAAGCAATTCTTGACAAGTACTTTAAAGATAACTATAAAATAGAGTATGAATGAAAGATTGGACAAGCTGGGGTACTAAAATAAGAGAGTTCCCTGCATACAATTATAAGGCTATATGGGCTAACCTGAAGACTATTCGAGTAGGTACTGGAGTAGCTAAGGAATTACCTCCCGATATGGCTGAATTTTATGATGTGGGTATTAATACTGTATGTAATGCTGAGTGTGACTTTTGTTATGTATCAGCAGGTCATGGAGGTATTAATTACCCTGACATCTGTGAGACATGGAAGAAGTGGATGTATGTGTATCAATCTGAGTTAAAAGATGGTATACTATATACAAGTAAACCATTCCAAATAGCTATAGGTTCTACTGGAGAGCCTACTATGCATCCAGACTTCTGTGAGTTCCTCGAAACAGTATATAATACTGGAGTAGTCCCTAATTACACCACTAATGGTCTTATCTTAGCGAGAGACAATGTAAAGGGAGGAGAGATTCTTGCCTATACTAAAGAATATGTTGGTGGAGTTGCAGTTAGTCTAGGTAATCCTAGTATAAGACTCCAAGCACATAGAGCTATTAATAAGTTACTAACATGGGGTAATACTAATGTAAATATTCATCACATTATATCTGATAAGGTTTCTGTAGACGAGTTCTATGATACTGTAGTTAGATATGGTGATAGTATTTACTATCATGTATTGTTACCTTTAATGCCTTCTGGCAGAAGCAATAAGGGTATTGAACCTGGTGTGTTTGAATACTTAGAGGAAATAATTCAGAAGCACGATATAAAGAATGCTGCATTTGGAGCACACTTTGTAGAGTATCTGAAGACTTCTAAGATAAAAACACATCTCTATCCACCTGAATCGTTAAGTAAGAATGTTATTCTTACTAAGGATGAGGTACAAATAACTCCGAGTTCTTTTAATCTAACACCTATAAAAGTTATTCACGTATGACAACAACTGATGTGAGTTTGTTAGCATATGTGAAGAGTCTATTCCCTTTTAATACAGATAGAATACAATCTATCTCTAGGGAAGATGGTAAACTATTTGTAGCCACTGACGATGATAAGCGTTATATACTAAAGCTAGTTGAACTACCTCCTATTGTAGCTAGTGTTAATATGGGTGAGCACCAAACCTTATTCTATATTAACCCAGAAACTAAGGAACCAGTGTATAGGAATAAGACTACATATGAAACCGAGAAAGAAGCTATTCATGCTGCTATGGTTATCAATGTGCAAGATAAGACTATACATAAAAGGCAGGCTTATAAGTGTAGCGTATGTCATAAGTGGCACGTAGGTAGAGGAAAGACTACACTCACAGATGAGGATAAAAGAAAACTTAAAATTAAGCATAACATTCGATGACAACTTACCTACTCCCATGTTATGGGGATGGTCATTGCTGGATTGAGAAGGTGCGTGCAAGGAACTTCTCTGATGCTCAGCAGAAGTTTATTAATGCTTTTACAGAAGATTATGAGGATATTGATATTCCATCCGATTGGGAGGATTTAATCACTATTCTAAACACTCAAGCAGATATAGTAATTGGAGACATCTACGACATAGAAGAGTTTTGAATCACGAAGAGGCAACCCTCAATGGTAAAAATTATGAGGAGAAGGTATTTCCACTTATATGGGCAATTATGTTCCCTAACACTGTACTTGCAGAGTCCAACCCTTACCAGAATATGCACTGCCATTATGATTACTGGTGGCGCTGCCTAAATAAAGGTAGATGGAGAATATACAAGTTGGAAATCAAGTACAAAATAAAAGGTTGGGGAGTTTACGTCCTATGGGAACTTCTTAACGTAAATGGAGACATTGGTTGGGGCTTGGGAGAAGCAGACCTAATTATATTTGGTGCTGAAGATGGTGTATACGTGGTTAATAGGGCTAAGGTAACTGCTTATATATGCAAAAAGCTAGGTATACAGCCCAATATTAAATCTATAAGGGAGGCAGAGTCTTGTTTGTTCGAGAATTCTCCCATGTGGAAATTATGTCATAGAATATCTAGACCCAACGAGCGTACCATAAAAATACCATTTGAGGAGTTCATGACCTTCGTTTCTCCATTCTTCTTGAATCGATACAAAGAAAATGAGAATAGGTTTAGATATTGACGATTGTCTAGCAGACTTCTGGGGAGCATATTGTAAGTACTTCGATACAGACAATAACCCTAAAATGCTGGAAGACCACATTATAACACGTAATGTACAGCAGATTTTAAGTAAAGACAGAGATTTTTGGTTGAATCTTGAAGTTAAGAACAGACCAGACTTCATACCTGAATTGTATTGCACTAAGCGAGTAAACAATAAGGCATGGACTAAGGAATGGCTTAGACGTAATGGATTCCCTGACAGACCAGTCTATCAAATGATTTATCAGCATGGTAACAAAGCTGATATGATTAAAGGCAGGGTGGATATTTTTATTGATGATTCACTATCTAATGTGTTAAAATGTCAAAAGTCTGGACTACCAGCACTGTTGTTCCATACAGAAAGGACAGCAGACTTTCCTATGTTTAAAGTATTCTCACTAAATAAGGATGAGATAATTGACTCATATCTGTTTATGAAGAAATATGCATAGAAATGTAAAACTGATACCACTTCTTGACACTATACAACTCATTGAGATGAGTGACGAAGAATATTTTAGTGATAAATGGGCAGGATATATAAGCAACTCAAAACTTGCATTAATAAACCCAGCTCAAGACGGAAGTCCTCAAATTTATAAAGAGGGACTAAGCAAACATCCTAAATATTCTGACTCTCTTGTGTTTGGTTCAGCAGTCCATGAATTAGTGCTACAACCTAAAGAATTTGCAGTAGTTAATAATGTTGATAGACCCACTGCTAAGATGGGAGCTATGGCGGATGAGCTATATAAGACATTCCTTAGTAATAAGGGTGTTGTATCCGATAAGGATATTATAGCTGCATCAGATAAGATTGACTACTATAAAGGGAAAATGGATAGTATTAAGATTGAGAATGTTAAGGACAAATGCATTAACTATTGGTGGGACAGAAGGGATTGGGAGACTGAGCATAATAACTCAGGTACTGAGCCAATCTATCTAGACCCCAAGTCAAGAGAGAAGTTACAGCTTTGTTTAGCTTCTGTTGAGGCTAATAAAGAGGTACAAGATTTATTACATCCAAAGGGAGTGTTCGAGGAGCCTATCTCCATGAACGAAGCAGCTCTATTTATGGATGTGAAGGCTGAACATGAGGGTAAGGAAACAATCCTTAAACTTAAAGGTAAGCTAGATAATTTCACCATTGACACAGAAACCAATGAAGTAGTTCTTAATGACCTTAAGACTACTGGACACTGGTTGATTGACTTTGGTGATTCATTCAAGAAATACCATTATAATAGACAGATGGCAATGTACGCTTGGATGCTACGTTCTTACGTAGAGAAGCAATACAATATAAAGCCTTCTAGTCTGATGGCGAATATGCTATTAGTATGTACTGTTCCAGACTATAGAGCTGGAGTATTTAGAGTGACTAATGGTGAAATTCGTAAAGGTTTCTTAGAATTTAAAGATTTGCTACAAAGGGTGGCATATTGCGAACTATATGATTGAATCTTTTCTTATGGAAGCATGGGAACCATCTTACCAAGACCTTGAGAATTATTATAGAGAATATTATAGTTTAGGTAACTTAAATTGTGATATTGGGAGTAAATTTGCTCTTATATCCCTTATATGTTTCCTTACTAAGCAAGCAAGGATTAAAAATCCTGATGCAACTTGTTATCTCGTAATAATGAAGATTATTGATGGAGAAGAGTCACAACATGACTTAAAATTCATTAGAGGATTATCTGTTGTCTGTACAGACATGATGAAACACTGTAATGAGTTTCTAACATTCGATATGAAAACCTCTAAGGAAATGGTTAAGAAGATTAAGGAAATTCTACATACTTATTTACCTTTCTAATGTCCGAAGAAGTAAGAATATCTTGGGGCGATAAGGTTGCTCAAAGGTATGAGTCAAATCAAAGGATTGTTGAGATTCTATCCGAGTTGGTGGAGAAGTTTCCTCAATGGAGATTCCAACAAATCTTACAGAATGTAGATGTTGCGTCCAGGAATGGAGAGGATTTGTTTTACGAAGAGAGTTATGATACTCTAACTGCATTGACTAATAATACAATAGTTAGGTCAATTTTATCTAAAACTGCAGATTAACACTTTTTAAGGTGAACCAGTTTGACAGTTAGATAAAATGTAGTATCTTTGTATCACGATTTCCGAGAGAAATATAGAGATAATAATTCAAATTTTAGATTATTTAATACTAAGACTACTTGGCTATGTCCAATTAAAGTAGTATCTTTGTACTATAGAAAGTTACAAGATTAGAACGTATGAAATAATGTTTTAAACAATTTTTGAATTATGCAAGCAATGAATTTTAAGAAAGTAGAAGTAAAAGGTTTCACAAAACAAGAAGCTATCGCAGAAGCACCATTCCAAGTAATCCGTGATGCAACTCAGGCATGGAAAACTGCTGGTAAACCAATCGCTGAGAAAGCGTTGAAAGAGTTCTGTGCAGAGTATCTAGCAAAGCACACTAAGTATGCTGCTGGTATTGGTTGTTCAATCACATTTGAAGCAGGTTCTGCTGATACACGTGAGCGTCCTTATACCGTAAAGGATATTAAGAACGAGAAGGGTAAGAGAAAGTATAAAACTGGTTATCAAGGTATTAACCCCGCAACTGGTGAAATTCTATTCACTAACTTCGAGACAAAGAACAAGGCTAAGGAAGTAGCTAAGGAATTGTACACTAAGAAAGATTACAAAGGCGACATCTTCTGCAAATACATCAAGGATGTAGTTGAGGGTGAAGTTGGTGCATTTGAAGTTAAGTACACTCCTTCTAAGAGTGCTAAACAAGGAACTTACATCTGCTTTGGAGTTGAAGCCTAATAGACTTCTACAACTTTAAATATCAAAGGGATTATCTTATGAAAATAAGGTAGTCCCTTATTTTTTTTTGTAATAGATTGCCAACTACCAAGATGATGTATTTTAAAGGCGTAACTGCTATCTAATTTTAAACATCTAACGATGAAGGAACAAACTATTATTAAACTTACTAATCACCTTAAAACGGTACTCTCAGATAACATCAGTATGAATGCTTATGCAGAGAAGATTGGTCTTCCTACAAGCTATTTCTGTATGAAGAGAAAGGCTGTAGAACAAGCTAAAGAAGCTGGAACAATCCCCGATGAAGATTATAATGTCATTATGGACTTGTTCAAGCAAATTGATGCTAGACCAAGACTAAGAACTTCTAAGAAAGAATCTACTCCAGATTTATTCGGGAATGAAGTTGTTTATAGTGACTCTGAATTAGATTCGGATGATACATCTAAGGTTACTATTGAAAGGGATGAAGAAGGTAAAATAGTTAAATATCTATTCACTATCTATGTAAGAGACAAGCAACCTATACTAGGTTCATTCAATAGAGATGAAATGAACATGGTTTATAGATTGTATTCTAACTATGGTAGTGGTATTACACAAAGGGAGGTATCAAGATTCTTCCCAGATTATTCTCTCGCTGACTTTAAGAGAATACTTAGAGCATTTAGCATTACTAAGGCATCAGCTCCTTTTGCTCCTCATGTGATTGAAGAGAATGAGAAGGATAAGCTGTTAGAAATGCAGTTTAGAGAGAAAGAGAATGACTTCTTAAGAAGCTATGAGGCTGAGAAGATTAAGCATACTGAGTCCCAGCTTAGGAAGTACATGAAAGAGAATCAAGACCTTAAAGAACAACTCCAGGATATGTCTGGAATGTTAGAAGGTATTGATGTATCAAATCTGCCCAAGTTTACTCCTGTTGTTAAAGGCAGGGAAGATAGAGATTTGATTATTTGGTTATCAGATATGCATATTGGTGCATCTGTGTCTGGATATTCTATCTATGCTAATGATTATGACCAAGAGGAAGTTGAAGCTAGACTTAGTAAGTTGGTAGACCAGTTAAAGAGAGAATCTTTAATGTTTGGTAACTTCACTAACATAATTGTGTGTAATCTAGGAGATTCCTTAGATGGATATGATGGTCAAACTACAAGAGGTGGTCATCAACTAGCTCAGAATATGAACAATAAGGAACAGTTAAAGTGCTTTATAGAAGTAATGACTAAGTTTATGACTTCTATAGTAGAAGAGCTACCTTGTGGTGGTCTATCCTATTATTGTGTTGGAGAATCAAACCATGATGGAGACTTTGGATATTCTGCTAATGTTGCACTTCAATATATCTTACAAAGTATGGATATTGAAGCTACAATATTTGACAAGTTTATTGGTGAGTTTATATTAGGAACTACAACCTATATTCTATGTCATGGTAAGGATAACAAGGATATGTTCAAGAATCTTCCTCTGACATTAGATGTCAAGACAGAGAACTTTATCAATGAGTATATTGATAACAAAGGAATTAAAGGCAATGTAGTCTTTGTAAAGGGCGATTTACATCAGTCCGCAACTACTTATGGTAGGAGGTTTACTTATAAATCAGTAGGCTCTTTATTCGGTAGTTCAGAATGGATTCACAAGAACTTTGGTAATACACCAGCTGCTTGTGATTATTCTATTGTAGATGAGAATGGAAATATGCTAGATGGGCGTATATTACTGCAATGAAAATGATGTATGGAAATAACATTAGACGAATTACTACAAGGAAAGGCAACAAGAATTAAAGAGAGAGCATATTTTCCAACTGAAGCTTATGTAGAGCCTTTCTTGGAAACTATGTCTAAATTTACTTCTGATTTCAGGGTACAAGTTAAACTCCCTGACCAAATCACCAGAACTATTACTGGTGAATATAACACAGATGATGTAACTTATAACAGAGTTCTTATTGAAGCTGTGTTGCCAGATGAATACGCATGGGATAACCATGATGAAGTTATTGGTTTCTTATATGGATTAGATGTCCGTAAACCAATATGTAAGATGTATAGAGGTGGTCTTAATAGAGCGTGTACCAATTTATGTGTATTTGACCCTTCGTTCATCAATATACAGGAATTAGAGCCTGAGAAGGCTATAAACTATAAACCAGTTAAGAATCTGATGGAACAAACATCTGATTTGAAACTATGGTTGAAAACTCTCCACGATACAGAGTGGGAGAGAACAGTTCCAACTATCGAGTCTAATTTAGGTAAGTGGATGCGTAATGCAATTTCACAATCTTGTGACTTAGGCTATGGTAAAGTGAAGTTGGGAACTAAAGAAGTCATTGACGCTTATAAATCATTGTTTGTGGACACTAAGTCCAAGTATTATGTTAAGGAAGATGAAGATGTCAATATGTTTAAGGTTTATAATGCATTTACTGAGCTAATCAGCAATGATGGTGGTAAAGATATCATCAATAAGGCAGAGAAGACCTTATTACTACGTACAATCTTAGACTTTTAATTAATTAATGCTAGTAGTAAAACGAAACAAGACAGTACAGCCCTTTGACTGGGGTAAGATTGACTTAGCAATCACTAAAGCATTCCATGCTGTTAATGAACCTATTGACATGGATATTCTTAGTGATGTAAAAGATGAATTATACTTTAACAACATTATCTCTGTAGAAGAGATTCAAGACCAAATAGAGAAGGCTCTTATGGCTTGTGATTATTATAATGTTGCTAAAGCATTTATCTTATATAGGCAGAAACAAGCTGAACTTAGAACCTTAACAAGCAAGAAACAGTTTATTAAGGACTATGCTAAGGCTAGTAATGCCGCAACAGGTAGTAAATATGATTCTAATGCTAATGTTACTGAGAAGAACATTGTAACTCTTAATGGTGAACTCTTCAAGGGTGATATTATTAAGGTGAATCGTACTATACTTACCGATAAGATTAGAGAAATGTATGGCGAGGATTTAGCTAAGGAGTATATCCAAATGCTAGAATCACACGTATTATATAAACATGATGAGACAAGTATTATGCCATATTGTGTGGCAATTACTATGTATCCATTCTTGTTAGAAGGTTTACAGCCTATTGGAGGTTTATCTGCTAAACCTAAGAACTTAGACTCATTCTGTGGAATGTTTGTGAATCTAGTATTTGCAATTAGTTCACAGTTTGCTGGTGCAGTAGCTACTGGTGAGTTTCTAATGTACTTTGATTACTTTGCTCGTAAGGAGTGGGGTGATGACTACTGGAAACGTCCAGAAGAGATGGTTGATAAGCATAGGAACATTGACAAGACTCTTGAGCAGAAGTTCCAGCAGATTGTATATTCAATCAATCAGCCTGCTGCTGCTCGTAACTTCCAATCAGTATTCTGGAATATCAGTTACTTTGACAAGTATTACTTTGAAGGTTTATTCGGAGAGTTTGTATTCCCTGACGGAAGTAAACCTCAATGGGATTCATTGAACTGGCTGCAGAAGAAGTTCATGTCGTGGTTTAACGAGGAGAGGACTAAGTGTATTCTTACCTTCCCAGTTGAAACTGTTGCATTACTTACTGATGGTGAGGACATTCGTGACAAAGAATGGGCTGACTTCACTGCTGAAATGTATAGTAAGGGACATTCGTTCTTTACCTATACTTCTGATAGTGCAGACTCACTATCATCATGTTGTAGGTTGAGGAATGAGGTTAGTGATAACCAATTCTCATATTCATTAGGTGCAGGTGGTATTGCTACTGGTAGTAAGTCGGTAATGACTTTAAATATCAATAGGTTAGTACAGGATGCAGTTAATAAGGGATATGATATGATTGATTATCTACGCTCTCAGGTTCAAAAGGTTCATAAATTCCAAACAGCATATAATGAACTATTAAAGGATTATCTGAAAGATGGTCTATTAACAGTTTATACAGCTGGATTTATCAATCTGAAGAAACAATACCTAACTGTAGGTGTAAATGGTGTTATTGAAGCTGCTGAGTTCTTAGGAATAGAAGTAAGTGATAATGATACCTATAGAGAGTTCATGCAGTCAATTCTTAAGGCTATTAGTGATGAAAATCGTAAGGCTAAAACCAAAGAGTTGATGTTCAATACTGAGTTCGTTCCAGCTGAGAACCTTGGAGTTAAACACGCTAATTGGGATAGGAAGGATGGTTACTTTGTACCTAGAGATTGCTATAATAGCTATTTCTATGCAGTAGAGGACACATCTTTAACTATCTTTGATAAGTTCAAACTTCATGGAAAAGAGTATGTTAAATACTTGGACGGAGGTAGTGCACTGCATATGAACTTAGAAGAGCACCTTACTAAAGACCAATACAGAAACCTATTAAAGGTTGCGGCTGCTAATGGTACTAATTACTTTACCTTTAATATTCCAAATACTATCTGTAATGATTGTGGGCACATTGATAAGAGATACTTGCATGAGTGTCCTAAGTGTGGAAGCAAGAATATAGACTATGCTACCAGGATTATTGGATATCTAAAGAGAATTAGCAACTTTAGTGAAGCTAGACAAAAAGAAGCTAGTAAACGTTATTACTATAAACAATAAAAATTATGGTTCTATTTCAAATCATATTTATTGCTATCCTGCTCCTAGAAATAGGGGTAGGGCTGGCAGTAAAGTACAACTACAATGGTCTCCAAGATAAGTTAGTGTCCCTATTTATGAGAATAAATATTGAGGACTATATTAGGTATCAGTTTCCAGATAGGTGGGTATTACAGATGGTATTTCTACTAATCTTATTCCTATTGTGCTTATGACAGGTGTAGAAAATGGATGGGTATGCGATGTGGAACTAGCTAAGAATATTATATTAGCCCACTTCAGTACAATGAGATACTACTCTAGTCCAGTCTATGGGGATAAATCTATGGATGATTGGTTAGACAAAGTTAAAAACAACCTACAGAGCTTTGATGGTGATTTCTCAATTATGAGAGAGAAAGGTTGGTTCTTGGGTGGACCAGATGGTTGGTCTGGCTTTATCATCTGTACATTAGATACATGGTTAGAAGAAATGGACGGAATGGACCCCAATGAAGAGGTGTTATCTGTATGCGAAGTAGATGGAAAGCCTACTGTATTTGTCCTACATGAATCTGACTGATATGTTGAAGTACGTTAATTATGATATAGTCTTTCAGGAGATACCAAATGAAACTACACTTGCTATTAATATCTCAAACTGTCCTTGCCATTGTAAGGGCTGCCATAGTTCTTACTTGGCAGAAGATATTGGAAACTTTCTTGACCTCTGCACATTAATGCGATTAATAGATAAGAATGAAGGCATAACTTGTGTTGCATTCATGGGTGGAGATTCAGACCCTCAATCTGTTAATATGCTAGCTGGTATAGTCCAAACCAAAGGATTGTTAACAGCTTGGTATAGTGGTAGGCAAGAACTATCTAAGGATGTCGATATTAAGAACTTCAACTTTATTAAGTTGGGTCCTTATGTTGAAGAATTAGGTGGTCTGAAGAGTCCTACAACTAACCAGAGAATGTATGAGGTTAAGATGTGCAGGGAGTTAGATGAAGATGGTAATCCTATATATGGACTAGAAGACATAACAAGTTCGTTCTGGAAATGAATACCAAATTACCCTTTAGTGGGCACTCGCTGAGGAAGGTAAGAGAACCAAGTAGACCCCGTATTACCTTAGCAGAGGAGCAGATAAAGGCCCTTGAAAGGATGAAAGACTTTCTAAATACAGAGGAGCCAGTACTAGTATTACAAGGTTATGCTGGTACTGGTAAAACCTCTATCCTTAATGAATATATACAATTCCTAAGGTCTACTAGGGAGGACTTCATATTGTGTGCCCCTACACATAAAGCTAAGTTAGTAGTAGAAGAGGTAACTGGTGAAGATGCAATGACTGTCCATAAACTGTTATCTCTTGCTCCTAATATAGAGATATTTGAATTAGACTACAAAGATTTAAAATTCCAGTGTAATGGGTTTGGTGAAATACCTGATAATGGTATTGTTATTATAGATGAAGCATCTATGATTAATGACGAAATATACAAGTTACTACTTGATATGTGCAATCAGTATGGAACTAAATTGCTGTTTATTGGAGATAAGGCTCAAATACAGCCTGTGTGTAGTAAGAGTACAAGTTTAGTATTTAACTGTCCTAACATTATTACACTAACTCAAATACATAGACAAGCTGACACAAATGGTCTGTTACCATTATTGTCAAGACTGAGAGAAAGACCCCTGAAGCGATTTGAACCTATTGAAGCTCCAGAAGGGTCTTTAATTATATGTGACCAAGCCAAAGACTTTATGCTTAAAAGTGCGGACTTTTTTAGACAAGCTATTAAGAAACAAGACGTTAATGAAGTTAAGCTTATAGCATATACTAATGCCAGAGTGCAAGGATTCAACCAATGTATGAGGAAGCTACTATGGGATTCTGATGTAGCTAACGAATATAATCAGTTTGAGTTCTTAACTGGTTACGAGAACTTCGAGTATAATAATACTCAGTTCTATAACTCTTTGGACTACATAATAGTAGATGCTCCAAAAAGAGTGGAGAGACATATCCCCCATTTCATGAAGATGCCTGGATATGAACTTGAATTGTTTGATACAGTATATAAGAAATTATTAACTGTATTCATATTGGAAAGAGACATCAATAAAGACTATATAGATAGCCTTGCTGCTACAATAGAGAATTTTAGAATATCTGCTATTGAAGCTAAAAGGAACGGCAACCGAACTAGGTCCACATTCTTATGGAAGAAGTACTTTGAAATGATAAAGAGCTTTGCAACTCCTAAAGATATAATGTGGGACAACCGAGTTATTAAAAAGAAAACGTTCGATTATGGGTATGCGTCAACCATTCATAAGATTCAGGGAAGCTCTCTTGGAACAGTGTTCATTGATATGGCAAACGTTCTTGTTTGTAAGAATGTTGACGAGATTAGACAGATGCAATATGTATCATTGTCAAGAACTAAAACAGATGCTTATATATTGGTTTAATCCGACTAGACATGACTGTAAAAATAGTTTATAGTGAAACTTGCTTACCTTTGAAGAATAAGGTAGTAGCTTATATCTGGGAGAAATTTCCTAAGATAGAAGTTGAAACTTACGATGAACTACACTATAAAGATAAGAAGAAGGCTATTATGATTAAAGCATCATGTGGCACTAGATTAGTTCCTTTCGTTGCTGTCTATGATAACAACAAAGAACTAGTTAAAGCTTTTTATTCAGAGGTGGGAGATTGTACAGCGGATAATATTATTAAATATTTGAATGAGGTTCAGTGAAGCAATAATGTGGGGAGATAGCTTTATACAAGCCACTCTCAAACATAGAGAAGCAAGCCTTAAAGACTTTGTGAAAGTAGGGGGTAGCCCCGAACTTCACAGAGCTATAAAGGATTCTAAGGTTGGCTACATTAAGATTACTAAAGTCTCTAGCAATGGAGGGTATTTATCCACAGGTGAGTCTGAGGAAGGCATTACCGCTGCATTTGGAGAGGGTCTTAGTCTTTACATAGCTGACGTAGAACAGTGGTATAGAACATCTGTAATCCAGAAGATTTACTGGGATAAAGGTGAGTTCACCACTTTAAATTCAAGATACAAGTTTGAGTTTACAGAGATTGATTATCGTCCTATTCTTGAAGAAATGAAGAATGAAAGTACAAGTAATAAATAAATCTCAATGGGAGCTTCCCAAGTATGAAACCTTATTCTCTGCTGGCATGGATGTCAGAGGAGATTTCAGCAGAATTAAGTTAGTAGATGGTAAACCAGAGAAGTTCTTCTTTGATGCTGACGTTGTTGGTATTGGTCTAATGGAAGACCCTAACAGCAAAGGTGTAGTAGATAAGGAAGGCAACTACACTGGTGAGAAGTTACCAACCATTCAAGTAGCTAAGACTATTGAAATTAAACCTGGAGGTAGATGTTTAATTCCTACTGGTCTATTTGTAGCTATTCCGCAAGGATATGAGCTACAATGTAGAATGAGAAGTGGATTAGCATTAAAGATGGGACTCACTCTTACTAATGGAATCGGTACTATTGATGCTGATTATAGAGGTGAGATAGGTATCATCCTAACCAATACATCTAATGTTCCTGTTCGTATTAATGATGGTGAGAGACTAATGCAATTAGTTCTTGCTAAACATGAAGTGGCTGAATGGGAAGAAGTAGAAGTACTTCCAGAAACAGATAGAGGTGAAGGTGGATTTGGTCATACTGGCAAATGATGGATATGAGTATCTTCAAAGAATTGGCAACTTTAGAAGAGAGGATTGAGAAGGACTCTAAGAGGAAAGATGAAATACTTTCTGAGATATCTTCTCTGATTAATAAAGGGAAAGAGGTAGCAGGTAACTGGTATGTAAAGGATGGTGTGTATCTGTACGTAAGTCGTATGATACATAAGCAGTACTGGGACTGGGGCTGTGATGGACCTCTCAAGTTCATAAAGTTTAACCCTAAGGAGTTTACATGTGTTAGAGAATTTATGAACTTTGAAGACCTAGATGGATTTGAGTTAATAACAAATGAAGAAGTTCTCAGTCTGCTAAGACCGATTAGTAATTCATTGTGTAGGCTACCAGACATGATGGATGCTGGAGGTAATAGATATATTAAGATGAGTCTAGTTCAGGATTATCGTTGGAGAGCTATTTGGTGATGGATATTCTAGTTAGTAAAGACAATAAGGGTAAAATCAGAGTTGTTGAGATTGACTATGAATGGGATGATTCAAGAAGAGGCTTTGTAATAAGAAGACGTACCTATCAATATGCTGGTAAGGTATCAGTTCAGCCAGAAATCTGGATATTTACAGGTAAGGCTAAAAGAACTGTTACTGAGCAAGTAAAGTTGGAGTATGCTTCCCATTTAAAGAAGTATCAAGATAAAGGATATAAGCTATTACCATCTAACATTAGCATTGATGATAGTAAGGCAGTAGCTGATTTCGTCCAAGAACAAATGGGTGAAGGTGTTTCTGATTCTAACGGATTTAAGAAGCACATGTTAGCTAAACAAGCTGACAAGGTTGCAACCAGTGTGTTCGATAAGATTAAATACTGGTGGGGAAGTAGAAAGATAGATGGAGTTAGATGCTCTTTCTATTGGAAAGACGGTGAAGTTAGAACTGCTTCCAGGGGTGGTGGAGACTATGATGCTTCCACTTCCTTTATGAGGCACAATCCTAAACTTATTCAATTCTTTGAAGACCATCCAGACATTGTATTGGATGGGGAACTATATGAACATGGTAAATCATTGCAGCAGATTAGTGGCGCAGCAAGGTTGGAGAAAGACACTGCTGGAATGGATTGGTTAGAATATTACATCTATGATGTAATGGACAGCACTAAGACATTTGAGGAGAGGTTAGATGTTCTCCATGATATAGCCAATGAGTTAGGCTTGAGTTTCAATCCTGAAAGGAATTGGGATGAAGGTGACTTAAAGTTCCAAATGGTTCCTCAAGAGAAAGTTGTGGGTTGGGCTAATATACAAAAACTACATGATAAATATGTAAGTGAGGGCTTTGAAGGTATAGTAATACGTGACCCTGCTAAGGTGTATAACTTTGGTGGAAGAACTAATGCTATGATTAAAGTCAAAATGTATAAAGATGCTGAATTTAAAATTGTTGGTTATGAGGATGGTCTACGTCCAGAAGACATGGTATTCGTATGTGAGACAGAATTAGGTATTAAGTTTGAAGCTAAACCTATGGGTCCTCGTGAATTAAAATGGGAATACCTTGACAGAATGGATGAAATCATTGGTAAGATGGCTACTGTAAAATATTTCTATCTTAGTGATGAAGGTTGTCCTTTGCAGCCAGTTCTAAAATGTATTAGGGACTATGAGTAATTACAAAGTACCATATCGTTATGATGTGCATTGGGGTTTCATTGATAATCAGATTGAGCTTAATCCAGAGGATTATCTTGATTATGATGATGAATGTGAACTTAATGATGCAGTTTATGATACAATATGGGATAGTTTTAGTGTCGGAGACTTAGATATAGACCAGGCAGAAATGGATTTTAGTCTGCCTCAAGAATTTATTGACGAGTGGAAGAGACTTAAAGGCTATGAAATATAATATTCCTAGTAAGGTTAGAATAGCTAATCACTGGTATAAAGTAATACTATGTGATTTTATAGATAATGGCGACACATTTGGTTCTCATTGCAATCTAAGGCTGGAAATCAAGGTGGCAGAATGTATGAAAAATGATGACGGGGAGACTATCTACCTGACTGAAGAGCAGATTAAGAACTCTTTCTGGCATGAAATGTTCCATGCATTCAACTATTACTATAATAACAAGCAAGATGAGTCATTAGCTCAAACATTCGCCAACTTTATGCGTGAATACGAACTTACAAGAGAATGAATTATATTGTAGTTTTTAGGAGGAGAGGGATTTTAATGTCCCTCTTCTTTGCTTATAGAGACGAGTCAGATATAGTCTTTAAGGATGATACTCTGATTCGTAACGAAGATGATGTTATTAAAGCGATGGATGAGTATTTCTCTCCCGATGAGGGAACGTATGTAATAAGGGAAACCTTGTTAGATTCAGAAGCATTTAGGGAGGATAATCAAGCTATCACTGAACATTTAAGAAAGTTCTTACATTGAAAAAAGTAACATTCCTTAAATTGTTAAACCTTATATCGAATGTAGGTAAGGATACAGAGAAGTTAGAAGAACTTGGTATTGATGTATGCGAAAGTACATTAGTCAATGGTATGTGTGAATTGTTCGATGCTGTTATGGAAGATGCTTATGGTCAAGAAGGACTTGAATGGGTTCAATGGTGGGTATACGAGAAATCTCGCAACCCAGAACTCAAAGCATATGAAACTAATGAACATGGCGAAGACGTTGAAATAATTCGCAGTGTTGATGAACTGTATGACTATCTTGAAGAACATCATAGCTGAGACTGTTGCTTAGTAAATCTAAGTTTCACTTTATAAATATTAAAGGTAACAATGGAAGTAAAACAGTTTGATTTTGGAGAGGCTTTGTCCTTTCTAAAGAGTGGTCTCAAAGTGACTAATCCAAGAGGTAACGTCCTCTTCATGGAGAATGGTAAAGTTTACTGTATCCCTAAAGCTCAATACCCTAAGGGTAAGAGAGAAGAAGTAAAGCTCTACTGGGATGCTATCCTCCGTGATGATTGGAGCTTATTCGAGGAATAGTCACTTTCCTCTTTAAAGATTACCTAATACAGAGATTATTTAGTATGGGTTTTCTAAATTTGCTTTAAATGCAATTAACTCAATCACCAAAATTTAACAGAAATTATGCTGCTAAGATTGTAGAGATTAAGGATTTTATTAATCATCCTAATCCGAAGTGTGAGAGATTAAAATGTTGTACAATTGATGGTTATTCTATCGCTGTAAGTATTGATACCAATCCTGGTACATATATTTACTTCCCTATAGAATGTGCTATTGATGATAGATTCTTATCTGCCAACAACCTCTTTAGAGATAAGAATAAGAACTTTGATAAGGAACAGGCAGGATTCTTTGAAGATAATTGTAGAGTGAAGATTATCAAGCTACAAGGTTATCCTTCTGAAGGATTTATTACTCCTATTACATACCTATACAACTGGCTTACTTTAATTGGTAAGAAGAGTGAGATAGTACATAAGGTTGCTCCAGGTACTGAGTTTGACTCTGTAGATGGAGAAATCATATGTAGGAAATATGTTCCCAAAGTTGCTTATACTCTTGGTCAGCCCAGAGAGGGAGGTAAGATAAAGAGAAACCTAAAGAAAGTAAAGAAAGTAATTGATACTCAATTTAGGTTTCATTATGATACTACGCTCATTAAGAAGTGTCCATCAGCTGTTCATCCTAACGATATTATAAGCATTACTGCTAAGGTTCATGGAACCTCTGGTATATCTGCTTATGTATTGTGTGAAAGACCTAAGAAATGGTATGAGAAAGTATTCGAGTTCCTAACTCGTAAAGAGATAGATGATACTCGATATGATTATCTATGGTCTTCTCGTTCAGTAGTTAAGAATCCATACTACAATGGAACTACTAACGGTGGTTTCTATGGAGTAGACGTGTGGAAGTATGCAGATGATGTTGTCAGACCTCATCTACAGAAAGGTATGACTGCTTACTACGAGATAGTAGGCTTCCTACCCAATGGTGGGGCAATCCAGAAATTGGGCGGTAAAGCATTTGACTACGGATTTGAACCTCCTAAAGGTGAATATAAGTATGGTGAGAACTTTGGAGTACAAATCTATCGTTTGACCTATACTAATCCTGATGGACGTGTATATGAGTTTAGTGCACGCCAAGTACAACAATGGTGTGTTAAAGAAGGCTTAAAGCCTGTAGAGGAATATTACTATGGCTATGCTAAGGATTTATATCCTGACCTTTCCGTTTCAGAGCATTGGAATGAGAACTTCCTACAGAGGTTAGCTAGTGATAAGAATTTCTTCATGGAGTGTGAATCTCCAACTTGTAATAACAAAGTTCCTCATGAGGGAATTGTTATTAAGATTGAGAACTCTCTATCCGAAGCTTATAAGCTGAAGTGTATTAAATTCTTGGAAGGAGAATCTAAATCACTGGATAAGGGTGAAGTGGACATTGAAACTGAATCATAAAGTGAAATTTAAGCTTGAATATGTAATGGAAGTGGATGATTTGGAATTGCTAGAGTTGGTCAATGACTATCAAAGGCGTTCTGATGAACCCACTTTCAATACATTAGACGATATTCCAGAGGCTCTAATGATAGATGCCTTAGATGAAGCTAATTACATAGAGGACGAGATTAATGATTATATGATGGTAGAAGACATCAGTATTTCTAAACTTGCTAAATAATGAAGAGGTTTCTAATACACGTTAGCACATATTGGTGCGGTATGGATAACACTTTCAGAGCAGAAGCTGAGAGTGAACTTGAGTTAGATGAAATAGCCGACCAGTTAGCTTATGATAACTTCCAGTCTTATGGATGTGAGGCTGATATAGCAGAAGAGGAAGGCTATGACCCAGATGAAATGGAAGATTCAGACTGGGATAAGTTGTGGGAGACGGTAGATGAATCTCAGTACTATAATTTCACTATTGAAGAGTTCGAAGGTGACGACGAAGAGTGGGAAGAGTATGGAGGAGAAATCTATGGAAAAGACAACTAGAAAGTTAAATGATTTATTATCGCAATTTCTATCACTCAGAAATGAAGTTTCCGAAATTGCAGATAAAACTGCTGATGCTGTATTTGATTCTGTTGAGTCTGGGGACATAACTAAAGAGGAAGCGCTGACCATACTGACAGATAATAAGCTATTACCTGTAGCAAATTGGATATGTCTTCCTGATTTTATGGATGACTATGATTATTTTAGTAGATATTCAACTATCTATTATATGGATTATATGTATCCACAGAATTTTGGGAATCATGAATATGCTAGTTGGTCTGAAATGTCTTACGAAGAAGGCATTAATGAATTATATGACTTCGTTGAAGGGAATAGAATAATTGGTTGTATATATGATTGGTGATTTTAAGTTTTATGAAGTAGGTGGTAAGATACGTGATGAACTCTTAGGTCTTACTAATAAGGATGTGGATTATGTTGCTGTACCTACCGAAGCGGTGTACAGTAAAATTCATCCATGTGAAGCTCAACTTAGTCCAGCTAGGTTAATGTTTAAGGCATTGAAAAACTACTTGGAAGAACAGAAGTTTGAAATCTTCTTAGTAACTCCAGAATGTTATACTATACGTGCTAAGTTCCCAGAAGGATACAAGTATCAAGGTGTGGCAGACTTTGTAATGGCTAGGAAGGAAGTAGGATATGTTCCAGGTACTAGAACTCCCATAGTAGAACCAGGTAATCTATATGACGATTTATCTCGTAGAGATTTTACTATTAATGCTATGGCTAAAGACCCTGATACTGGGGAGATTATAGACTACTTTGGTGGTATGGAGGATTTAAAATCTAAAATACTTAGAACTCCTCTTGATACCTATGTAACTTTGGACGATGACCCATTACGTATTCTGAGAGGGATTAGATTTTCTATTACTAAGAACTTTGGTTTTAGTAACAGTCTATTTGATGCTATATACAACTACGACTACGAAAGTAAGATGTCAGTGGTGTCTGAGGAGAGAATCAGAGAGGAGTTAGTGAAGTGCTTTAAACATGATACTAGTAGAACTCTATTTGCTTTATGTATTGTGTACAAATCACTGGGAGATTATATCTTTACTCATACTAATCTGTGGCTTAAGCCAACTAATGAGAAATAATGGAAACAAGACAGTTAATAATCTGTAGAGGTATCCAAGGCTCAGGTAAATCTACTTGGGCTAAGCAATGGTGTCATGAAGACCCAGAACATAGAATTAGATTCAATAACGATGATATTCGTAATATGTTAGGTGACTATTGGGTTCCTAACAGAGAGAAGGTTGTTACTGCAACATATAACACTGTACTAGCTTATGGTATGGAGAAAGGTTATAATATTGTAGTTGATAACATGAACCTTAACCCTAAGACTTGTGTAGAGTTAGAGAAGACGGTTAAGGATTTCAACGAGAATTATACCTATGATTGGAAGTATGAAGTTGAATATAAAGATTTCTTCATTCCAGTTGATGAGTGTATTCGTCGTGATGCCATGAGACCTAATCCAATAGGCGAGAAAGTTATTAAAGCAACTTGGAGAAGATACAGAGATTTTATTATCCGAGAAGACATTAACAATATGCTAAAGAGAGCACCTAAGCACGTAGACGGGGGACGTCCTGTCATATTAGTTGATATGGATGCTACTTTATGCCTAAATACATCAGGTAGACCTTATTATGGAGAAGGTGCAGCTGAGGGTATGCTGGATGATGTAGCCATAGAAGGAACTTGTGCTCTTGTTAGGCGTATGTATGAGAAGTGCAAAGTCTTTATTGTTACTGGTAGAGAAGGCACTCCAGAGATTATAGCAGCTACTAAGAAATGGTTGGCTATGCACGATATTGCTGTAGATGAATTATTCTTTAGACCAGTTAAGGATTATAGTCCTGGAGCTGATTGTAAGAAGAAAATCTATAAAGACAATATCGAGGGTAAGTATAATGTTCAATTTGTTCTTGAAGACAATTACAAATGTGTCAAGATGTGGAGAGAACAGGGCTTACTATGTCTTCAGCCTAATGAAGGGAAATTCTAATGGCAATGTTAGTAGGACAACTGATTGAAATCCTCAAGCAATTTGACCAAGATAGGGAAGTTATGATTCACACTCTAAGTGGTCAGAATGCTGAAGTTAAAGGATATTTCCCTAAAGATGATGAATACTTTTATCTAACTGACTTGGATGTAGTTCCAAGAGACTAGCTTATGGATGATATTAAAAAGAGGTTTCTAACCAATACTGATGAAACTGGAAGATTTATTGTTAAATCCTTAACTACTGGTAAAACATATTATGTTGAACCAATAGGTAATGGGCATCCAGCAGATTGGGGAGATATTAATCCTGCAACTAAGAAGATTGAAGGGGACTATGGTCAGAAATATACTGGCTGTGTATCTGAAAAAGATTCCTTAATCACAGAGGAGAATGGATTTCATTTAATTGAGACTTTAGGTCCTGGAATAAGTCCTATCAGTGTGATATATCAGAGAGATTTGTCGTATGAACAATTAAATCGTATGGTACATGAAATTCACGGGTGATATTATCATAACAGACCCATGTTATATAATTAAAAGTCCAGAAGATTATGCGAAGGAATTAGGTATACCTTTCCCAGCATATCCTAAATATACTGAAGATATAAAAGCTTATGATAAAGCAATGAGTGAATATCGTTCCTTTACGAATAAGTATGATGATTGGAGCAAGTGCTATTGTGGTGAGGCTATGGAACAACTTGGCATTACTAATTACATTTGCGAATCAACTATCTACGGTGATTGGAGTTGTACTACTTGGTCTACTCCTCGTAAAGATGTAGCTGCGCAGTTGGAAGAGCTTTGTGAACTTCAAAGAAAACAATATGAATTAAGAAAACAGTATGGTGAGGATTCTGTTCAAAGTAAAATCTACGATGATAAGATGTTTAGTGCTACTGTTGATTTAAAGAATATTGGAGGATTCTGTGCAGATGCTGGTATGGTTGCCGTATTCTTATTGGATGAGGTATTAAAGTACAATCCGAACTTTGATTATCATATCAATAGACTATGGACAACTACACTGATTAAGGACTTTGATGGTGAAGTAGAATACTATATTGATGATGCTGAGGGAGAAGCTCACATCATTGGTACTGGTAATGTAAACTTCTTCACTACACAAACTGGATTCTGATTATGGAATTTCAATTGTACGAGGATGTAAAGGTAGCTACTTGGCGTAGATATACCTATGACGTAGAAGCTGAAACATTAGAGGAAGCTGTAAAGCTGGTTAAGGATGGAGACGTGGATTGTACTGATATGGAAGAGTTCTACGAGGACGACGATTATCTGAGTCCGCAGGAGAATGGAGGTCGTGCCACGCATGAAATCTACTCAGCTAAAGATGATGTATTACTATATTCAAATAAAGATAATGTATAAGTTTAATGGAGGAAATGGTGCTGTAGTCTGTGATGGCTGCAGCGTCATTATGGAGCAGAATATTCCATTCGATAGGTATCGTAAGGAACATAGCGGCTATGACTTCTGTGAACGATGCCTAAGTGGTCTTACAGTAGTTGATAACTTTGACCAGATAGAGAATATCTTGGAGTTTAATAACCAAGATGAGTTCTATTTCTTACAAATTATTCAACGTAAGAAGGATGGGAATATTACTCAAATAGGCAACAATGGTTATAGAACTATTAAGACTTACTATATCTTTAGTAAAGACCAGTTCTTAACCAAGAAAGAAAAGATTAAAGAGTTATGTCTAAAGAACAACGCTAGAGCGTATATTCATCTTAATAAGAGGAATGCTCAAGAGGTTGCTTTGGCTTCTATTCAGCAATATGCTAAGCT
>ENA-OYYQ01000024-OYYQ01000024.1-human-gut-metagenome-genome-assembly--contig:-NODE-24-length-101112-cov-94.973391_pt1 | contig 101112 bp, 112 predicted proteins | sample MGYA00243252_ERZ653455 | MGnify/ENA primary metagenome ERZ653455 (study PRJEB26926, sample SAMN06164940) | human gut metagenome | biome: ENVO:00009003; feature: ENVO:2100002; material: ENVO:00002003...
TGGAAAGGAAAACGAATGTATTGTTTTCAATCTGATATACGAAAAGGATGGATTCTATTACTATTCGATAGTACGTGCAGACGGGTTCAATGTCCAGGAATGGGCGAAGCAAAGAGCAGAAAGACGCAGAATGTGGGCGGCTTCGGCAGAGCAAAAGAGTAATGAGTATTACGAGAAATCCAATAAAGATAGAGACTTCCTATCATTGGGAGAACCTATCAAGGTCGGACACCACAGCGAAAGAGGACATAGAAAAATGATTGACGAAGCCTGGAACAATATGGGCAAAAGTGTTGAGTTCAGCGACAAGGCTGTCGAACATGAAAGAGTAGCCAAGTATTGGGACAAGAAAGCGGAGGTAATTAATCTATCCATGCCGGAAAGTATAGACTATTACGAGCACAAGTTAGAGAAAGCCAAAGAATATCACGAAGGCTTGAAATCCGGCAAATATCCACGGGAACACGTCTATTCATTGACTTATGCGAAGAAGGCGGTTAACGAAATGCAAAAGAACTATGACACAGCAAAAAGATTGTGGGGAGAACAAGAGGATTGAAACAGCCATTGAAAGGATAATAGAATATCTTTTCAATTACACTCCCAATTTTAAAAGAACCCGGTCAAAAATAGAACTCATGGAAAAGTTCTGGGAAAAGACCGGGATTTCCTCTAATAGGGCATTATGGGAATATATGGTGTTTCAAGGGTCTATGATAGAGAGCAGCCGATACAAGGAAATAATATTCGACCCCTATAATTTGATAGGCCCGAAGGCAATAGAGAAGTGGAACAAGAGAGGAAGATACCAAGTATTCAGAGCTAACAAGTATCAGCGAGAAAGAGGATGGATAAGCCCGTTTAAGGAGAAGGAAGAGGGTTTATCTGAAAGATACAGGGAGATGTTGAGGAAAAAGTATTGGAACAAGGAGAAGGGGTTTATACTTTGCAGCCAGTACGGAGGATGGTTATTCGACAAAAATAGATGCAAGGATTGTATATTTTATAAGGCTTGTGAAAAATGACATAATAAAATTTTATGTTGTGAGATAATATTATTATATTTGCACCATGAAAAAGACAGTGAAGGAAGAAGTAAGACCGTGTGTTTCTTGTAAGGAAAACCATTTTATATACGACCGTAACAGATGGTTATGCAAAGAATGCTACGACAATAGAAAGAAATTGAAACTGAATCGTGCTTCATTGAAGGAAGAGGAAAACAGGCTTAATGAAGTGTTTGCTAAAGTATGGGAGGAAAACCCTCATTATTGCTTCCATTGCGGAAAATGGCTGGGTCTCGAAATGAAGCCTATTTTCTTTTCTCATATATTGAGCCGGGGAGCACACCCAGGTTTGCGCTGTGACCCGGAAAATATAGTTTTGGCATGTATGGAATGCCATCAGATATACGATTTTGGAGATAGGAAAAGTCTTAAGAATCAGATACCGGAAGAAAGGATAGAAAAACTTTTGGAGAAAGAGCATGGGAAAAGATATTGACATATTGATAGGATGCGCGGAAGTGTTCAACGCTATAGGACTGAAAAGGATATCCAAAAAGATAATAGACTATTTGGAAAACCCTAATAGCGATAAAGCGGAAATATTTCAGAAAGAGGTTGAGGTATGGAAAGAATACGAGGAACATTCAAAAGGCAGAATGTTTGTGTTCAGTGACGGGGAACACGCCCTTATGAAGTATTTCATTATATCATATGAAAAAGATTGGTATTCGGATGGGAACCCGGCTATAGTGATAAACAAATTGGAAGATGAAAGTGCGTCATTCAAGGATAACCCTATAAAGAATCTATGGGTTGTGTATAAGAGTGAGGAAGACCGGGACAAGGATTTTGAGAGATTGTTAACAATAAAATAAAAGTATGGGAAAATTTTTAATAGAAGACGTAAATGCGAAAGGATTGCTTATCTGGATGAATGATAATTTCCGGAAGCAGAACGGGAAACGGTTTACCCGTAATGATGTGCAGGCATATATAATGAGAGGACATCTACCCGAATATCTGGGAGGAAACGAGATTGTGGTAACACCTAAAAAGCATTGTACAATTAAGATGTACAACGTATTGGAAAATGACAATAACCCGGTAGTGGAGGAAGAAGAAAATGAATGTATTGGTAGCATGTGAAGAAAGTCAGAGAGTTTGTGAGGCTTTTAGAAAACGAGGACATAACGCCTTTAGTTGTGACATTGTAGAATGTAGCGGTGGGCACCCCGAATGGCATTTCAAGCAGGATGTTTTGCAGGTTATTCCCAATTTCGGAGGAAAGCTGCAAAACGGTGAAGAGTATTATTTGCCGGAAGGCGAATAATGGGATTTGATGGTTGCACACCCACCTTGTACTTATCTATGTGTGTCCGGTGCTGCATGGTATTATCACCCGGAAGATAAGGGGCTGCCGATAGAACAGAGAAGACCACATCCGAAATATCCAAACAGGGCGAAAGACCGAGAAGAAGCCGTTAATTTCTTTATGGAGCTATATAATTCGGGCGTAAAAAGAATTGCCATAGAGAACCCAGTAGGGATTATGAGTACAAGGTTCAGAAAGGCAGACCAAATCATAGAACCTTGGATGTTCGGGGATGAAGCAAGCAAGAAGACTTGTTTATGGCTTAAAAATCTGCCTAAACTCACTCCTACAAAGATTGTCGGGAAAGGTGAAGTGGTGGAAGGAAAGAATGGTTTTAGAATGCAGAAATGGTATTGTGATGCCTACGGACTGCCTAAAGAGGAAAGACAGAAGATAAGAAGCAAGACATTTCCGGGCATTGCGGAAGCGATAGCGGAACAATGGGGTAGTTTAAAATAAATTTTGGTAACATGAAAACAAGTAGTAATTTCGTGATTGTCTATGACTTTGAAACCGGGGGATTGCCAAGCAAGGAGAAGCAGGCTTTTTTGGATATCCCTTTGGTAGAAATAGCTATGTCGTGCATAGACATGAAAAAGTTGGAAATAATAGACCGTGCAGAAATGATATTCCCGTATAACTACAAGGAAGGACTTGCAGGATATTCGGAGGAAGCAACGGCAGTACACGGCATAACAAAAGAAGTCCAAGAAGAGAATGCGGTGCCATTGAAAGAGATATACAGCACTTGCAAGAAATGGTTCGCCAAATACAAGAATCCACGCCAGATGTGTACGCTTGTAGGGCACAATATCGTAGGATTCGATAACCCGTTTCTGAAAAACTTCTTCGCCTACATGAACGACGATATAGACAATTACGTAAAATACTACATAGACACGATGCAGTTTGCACACATGGCGGCTTTGAAACAGATGGACTACAAGCTGGGCACGTGTTGCCAGGCTGCCGGGATTGACCTTGTGGAAGCGCACAGGGCGCAGCACGATGTGGATGCGAACGCGATGTTGTTCATTTCCTACGTGAAGAAGTTAAGGGGTGAAGGCGTGGAAACGGTGGAGAAGAAAGAAAGGAGATATAGAGAGGACTTCCAGTTATGTTGACGGGTGACGGAAAAGGAATACTTACAAACAACCAGCTTACATATCTGTACAATGCAGTAGACAATATCATAGAGAGACTGCCGGAAAAGGCGCTTAACCAGTTGCTTGAAGGATATGGAAACGACGTTGATACCATGCTAAGGGAAATGGTTTATCAGTCGGAAAAGGCGCTGTATCTGGGACGTACTATGGATTCAGAAAGTTTATCCTATGTGGATAACGTGAAAGCCTCTATGGACAATACGCTTAAGATATTGTCTCTCAATTATTTTATAACAACCATGCTTCCCAAATTCCGGTTAGGGTGGCGTAATATAGAGTGGAGTAATCTCACGCAATTATACCCGTGGAGCTGTTATCTATGCGCCCGGGCGAGTGGCAAGTGCATGAGTGCTAACACGTTGGTTGTAATGTATGATGGGTCTTTGAAGAAGATTCAAGATATAGAAGTTGGTGATAAAGTGATGGGTGTTGATTCAACACCGCGTACAGTGCTGCAATTACATAAAGGTGTTGCACCTATGTATAAAGTGAGACAGTCCAAAGGAATGACTTATGAAGTGAATGAAGGACACTTGCTTTGCTGTTATTATAACGGTTATTTCATTGATGTAGAAGTAGATGCTGTATGTAGACAACAGAAAGATATAAGAAAGTTGTTTCTGGGATATAAAGTCAAGAATATAGGGAAAGGAACACCAGAATTTGATTATTCTTCATTGAAGATTGAACCTATTGGAGAGGGGGAATATTATGGTTTTGCGTGCGATGGAGACCATAAGTTTTTATTGGAGGATGGGACGGTTGTACATAACAGTTATCAATGGTCTTATGCCTTTATTCTGTGGCGTTTATGGTCCTACACAAGACCGACTGCATATAGACAAGACACGGTAGACAATGCCAACCGGAAAGAAACATGCTATATTACCAATACTTTTACACTGGCAAAGGTGCAGATAGCGAAAGTGACGGAAGAGATAGAGGCGAACGACTTAATAAAGGAAAAACTGAACCCTTATAACAAGGCTTCAATCGGAGAAACAGCCATAAAGACGGAAACGGGGAGTACGCTGCATGTACGCGGTAAGGATTCAATGATTCGCGGTCTGCATGTGGGGGCTTGCTTGTGTGACGATATGCCGGATGAAAGTTCCCTATATTCGGACGAACAAAGAGAGAAATTGAAAGAACTTCTGAAAGGTACTATAGAACCGATTGTAGAGCCATACGGTTACTTTCTTGTAACTGGTACGCCTTATTCTTCTGCACCGAATGAATTGTACCAGATATTGAAGGCAGACAAGCGTTTCTATTGTTTTGAATATCCGATATTGTTTCCGGATGGCAGACCGTTGGCACCAGACAGATACACGTTTGAACAGATATTGGCGAAAAAGGAAGAACTTGGAACGATTGTGTTCAACCGTGAATACTTGGTGGTTCCTATCAGTGACACGTCAACGATATTTCCGTATGAATATCTGATGCGTAGCGTTATAGGAATGGAAACGATATGTTTTGCGTCAAGTATAGACGATTTTCCTTTCAAGCTTACAAGGGTACATATAGGTGTGGACTTTGCGGTTTCCGGTAATATTGGAGCGGACTATACAGTGTATTCGGTATGGGGCAAAGATGCGATGGATAACTATTATTTGTTGTATTATTACCGGAAGCGCGGTATGTCGCATAACGAACAGGTGGATAAGATTGTGCAGCTTGACAGGCTTTTTCACCCTAATAAGATACGGTGTGAGGCTAACGGTTTCCAATCTATACTATCCGGGCTGGCAAAGGAAAGAGGGCTTAAGAATATAGAACCATTTACGACAACGGAAGGAAACAAGAAAGACTTATATACCGGATTACCTTCTTTATCCGCAATGTTTGAAAGAGGTCAGATAAAATGCCCTTATGCGATGGGAGAAACGAGGCAGGCGGTTGACTTGATGTTCGGTGAATTTTCCTCTATTACGTTCAGAAGTGATAACGGGAAACTGGAGGCAGCAAGCGGTCACGATGATGTGGTAATGGCTAACTTCCTGGCAATCAATAGTTTACGAGAAGATGATAAAGAAGTACAAGTAAGTGTAGCTTTGATATAGTGTTAATCTTATGTTAAAACGACATAAGCACTTGCGTATGTCATAACATAATCTTATCTTTGCAATGTGAGAAAGAGATAAACGAAGTCAAACAGATAAAAGATAAGAAAATGGAAAACGATATTAAGGTTTTCAAAGAGTTGTACAAGTTCATTTGTGTTAGTGAAGGTATCAAGGCAATTGCATTGAAGTTCTGTAAAGTTGGAAGGGGCGGTGCTTGTTGTTCTTATGTGGCTAACAAACCGAAATCAATCTCTATTGACTTGAATAGAATCAATGTCGGTTCTGCCTATGCTTTGTGCCATGAAGTAGCGCATCAGATTTGCATTGCAAATGAAGGTAATGCAACACATAATGCAAAGTTCAAAAAGATGGAAAAGGAATTGGTTAAGAAGTATGCCAATTGCACTATTGCAAGAAATTTAATTTGGTAATGAAGGGAGGATAAGGTTATGATTACTGATAGAAAGAAAGCCCCGGCATGTTTGAGATACAATGTCAACAATAATTCCGGTTCAATCAACAAGGAATTTGGTAAAGACCAGCAAGCAGCATATGATTTTGCAAGCCAAATGAATGAAACAGCAATAATTAGAGGATATATGTTCGTGAAACATAAAGGTGAATGGGTAAGAAATACGATTTTTATAGACCATGTTTTTAAATAAAGAAGGAGGGTAATGTTATGAAAAAGGATTTGGTAAAGACGGCTTTAGGATATAGATGTTTTCTATCTATTGAGGAAATTGAAGTAACAGACCCTAAAGATAAGAAGGAATGTAAGATACTTGAAGAATTTAACGATTCTACAACTATTAAGAAAATAGCATTGAAGTATACCGACAACAAGCTGTTCCACGAGATAACAAACCGATTGATTGAACTTGATAAGGTGGATTTGACAGAAGAAGAACATGCAGAAAGACAGGCGTTAATTACATTGTCTCAATATTTTAGAGTTAAGTTTTGATTTAACCGATTAATAGCGTATATTTGTAACGTATATAACATTTTGTGATTATGGAGGATAAGATAATTAAGATTAAGGGACATGAATATAAGATGTCCTTCCCTACAGTAGGACAATATTACGAGATTGAAACGCAAAAGCAGTTTTTAGGTCGTGGATATTATAATACCTTGCTGGGAAACAGAACGCAGGCTGCGGCTGACGCTTTGGATATGATAGATATTGAAGCGACGCTTACAGTAATGTTGCCCGATTTGCTGGCAGATATGAAGGTAACTTCTTTCAAACAGCTTGGTATCAAGGACTACGTGGAGGTAAGGGATATTTACAATAAGGAGGTTTTGCCTTTTATTAAGGAAGTTGAAAAAATGATGAACCCCAACCGATAAGAGTATTCGAGCGAGAATCACTATAGTTTGAATGTTTAGTTATTCAGAGGAGTGTAGGGGTATATAACTGTTAAATAAAAATCTAATAAAAATTAAGAAAATATTCTTTTTATGAGTAATTTTTATTAGATTTTTATACTTTGTAAAGTTAATACTATTGAACGAAGAAGAAAGAAAAGATAGTACAAAATAAACAGTAATAAACAATGTTAAGAGCAATTAAAATAAGGTTATACCCAAACAAGGTGCAAGAACAAATACTTAATAAAGTGCTTGGATGCTATCGCTTTGTCTATAACCAAACACTTGCTCTAAAACAAAATGCTTATAAAGAAGATAAGACAAACCTAAAGATAACTGACTTGTCAAAGTGGTTTCATGGGACATTACTGAAAGATGAGCAATATGCTTGGTTGAAAGAACAAAATACAAAGGTAATGAAACAAGCTATAAGGCAAATGGATGGTGCTTACCAAAAGTTCTTCAAACAACATAGTGGTTTTCCAAAATTCAAATCAAAGAAGAATAAGCAATCAACATTGTTCCCTTATGAAGCAATCTCAAAACACAATACATTTGAAACAAGGCATATCAGTTTAACAACACCGTTAAATAACATTAATTTCCGTTGTTCGGATTTGTATTTCAGTAGACTACAAAAGTATAATAAGAATATAAGGAGTGCTACCTTATCGAAAACCAAGAGTGGTAATTTCTTCTTATCTATTCTTATTGAAATGGAAGATACTGAATTGAACAAATTCAAACATACAAATGAACAAGTTGGTGTTGACCTTGGAGTTAAGGATTTTGTTATCCTATCGGATGGAGAAGTGTTTGAAAACAAGCATTTCTTCAAAAAGAACGAGAAACAACTGAAGAAACTCCAAAGACAATTATCAAGAAAGGTTAAAGGTTCTAACAATAGGAAGAAAGCACAAGCAAAGATTGCAAAGTTGTTTGATAGAATGACAAACAAGAAAGATGCTTACATTCATTATGTAGTTAATGAACTATTAACTTACTTTGATACCATCTTTATGGAAGACTTGAATGTGAAAGGAATGTTAAGGAATCATCATCTTGCAAAAGCAATCAGTGAGGTTGGATTCTATAAATTCAAGGAAACGTTGGTTAATAAAGCACTTGTTAATAATAAACAAGTTGTGTTTGTTGATAGGTTTTATCCGTCAAGCAAGACTTGTTCGGTTTGCAGGTATAAGAAACGAGATTTGAGATTAAGTGACAGAGAATGGGTTTGCCCTAACTGTGGCACAAAACATGATAGAGATATAAATGCTGCTGTGAACATATTGTTGGAAGGGCAACGAATACTCACGGCAGTATAAGATAAAGAAATAAAGTAGGTGTCCGTAGCACCGAATTTACGCTTGTGGACTATTCTCCTATGGATGACTGATTGCAGCAATGCAATGTACTAAAAAGTAGTGATAGGTTGAAACAAGAAGTGAAATATACATAAATCATAGATTTTCGTAGAATTTCATATACGGTATAACCCATAACAGCTACTTTTGATTGATTTTGTATGATGGAGCGAGATAAAAAGGAAGATTTCAGAACGTTTGTAGTCAGATGGAATAACAAGTTTCCGCTTGACAGATGGTATAGAAAGAAACATAACATTGCTTTCATGTCCGAGGAACACAAGAAATGTTCTTTTTTTCAACAACTTTTCGAGTTCGAGGAAGACCGGATGTTCAAGCAGGCTTTGGAGGACGAGGAAAAGAAAGTTGAATACGTTCCGAATATCGGTGAATGGCTGAAAGATTCCTATGATGAAATGGTGGACCAGGAAACCGATACCAAGGAGATAACGCAAAGTCAGATTGAAGCCTTCCGCGAAGAAATGGCGCGGATGGCCGAATACGAGGAAAGCCAAAAGGATAAGGAATAATGGCAGAGGATAAGAGGATTAGGATAGCGGCCGACACCACACCGCTAAGACAGTTGAGAGAAGAAGCGGTTTCTTTGTACCGCGAGATAAACCAGACTTCCATGCAGAGCGCACAGGAAGCCGAGAAAAGCATTTCACAGCTACGGGAACAACTTGCATTGATGGAGGACCGTAACGAGTTGGAAAGGCTGTTGCTTGACCTTAAAAGACAGTCTGCTGCCATTGATGCAACCACAATGCAAAAACCGTCTCCTATGCCGGAAAGACCGATAAGGAGACAGCCGCCTACAGAAGAACTTCCAAGACCGGAACAACCTACCATAGACCCCGAAACAGGGTCTATTACATGGGACGTATCGCCAAGAAGAAAAGAGGAAACCGTACAGCCGGAACCAAGACTGGAAACGGATGTAGAAGAACCGGAAGAAAAACCAGCACCAAGAAGAAGGAGAAGGAAAGTCCAGGAACCTATACCGGACGTTGAACCCATCATAGACGAGGAAACGGGTTCTATGACATGGGACTTGACACGGAAACCGCAAAGGGAAAGAGTTACCCCTATAGAAAGAGGTGTAGAAAGAGAAGAACCGACAACAAAGGAAACGCAGAAGGAAATATTAAGGGAAATAAACAGACACGTCGAAAATATAGATGAATCCGTTACGAACGTTGACAACTCTAAGAACTTCCAGGACAACAGTGAAAACAGAACGGACAACTCACGGCATACGGAGAATATAACCGAGAATGTTGTAAATATTGAAAAGAATACCCAGACAATAACGGAGAATACAACCGCTATAAGGGAAAAGGGGAATTTGGAGGTCGTTTCAGAACAACCGAACAGACCTCTATTAAGGGAAGACGATAGAATACAGAGAAGACCGGAAATAACGGATAACGGACAGACGGAAATCAAGTTTTCCGACGAGGGGATAATACGTGCTATTACAAGACTGGGAGTGGTAACGGATAATATAGGACGTGATGTCATTTCCGCTTTAAGAGGACTTGAAAAAGGAACGGGTGAGGAAAACCAAAGAACCAGTATTACCCGTTACCTGGAAACTATTGCAAATTCCGTATCTGTTATAGAAGACAGTGCAGAAAACATATTAGAAGAAATACAGAAAGCCGTTTCCGGTTCGGGTTTCGGAGGTGGAACGGGGACACCTGGCGGCATTGTACCACCTACCGGAAGTACAGGCGGAATAGGAGGAGGACTAAATATATTCGGAGGAGGATTAAAAGGAATATTGGGCGGTTTGGGGGCTTTGACGGCATTCAATACCGCCAAGAACGTATTGTCAGAAAGATATTTCCGGCAGCAGGAATTTGAAGCGCGTTCCCAATACCAAGGAACCGTGGAAACGGCCGCAAATTATACACGGTTACAAGCCGCTAACCAGGCAGACGCTTTTAGGTGGATTCCTCTAATTGGTGACACGATAGCAAAAAGCATAGAGTTGCCAGCACAGCTTGCAGCAGAAAAGATGATGGCAACTTTCGGGAAATACGCGGAAGGCGAAAGACGTGTTATCCCGTATGCACAGGTTATGGGTGTATCAGCCGGGGAAGCGTTCAGACAAGCCGGAAGGGAAGGAAGTTATGCAGCCGAATCACTTGGTATGGATTACGCTTCATACCTTGGAAGACGTGCCGAATTGATACGTGCAGGAGGAGGACGTTTTGTTGGTGGCAATGAATACGACCCGTATGCAGTAAGGGAAACGCAGTCTGTAATGGCGGCAGAAAGATTGTTCGGATTGTCGCCTAATGCGGTCAACCGTTTGCAGGGTGCAATGAGGTTCGGAGACCAGGATTCGGGTACCGGGGCTTCTGCGATTATCAGAGAGTTCGAGCAGGCAATGAAAAATTTAGGCATTCCGTTCGAGCAGATAGCCTCTACAATGGAGGAAAGTTTAGATACTTTCATTACACAGTCGGACCAGATTCTTTCCAAACGTGGTGAGTTTGACGCAAAGGAGCTTGCAGCGATGTTCAGTGGAATACGCCAGGCAACCGGATTACAAGGAAGACAGCTTGAAAGGGTACAACAGGCATTTACCGGACAGGGGATGTCAAAAGATGAGGTGACAAATGCAATGCTTGTGCGGTCTATCCAGGAAGTAATGCCAGACAAGACTTCCTATTCGGAAATCCAGGAAGAACTGGAAAAGATACGTGCAGGAGCGGCAGACCCCGAAGTTATGGAAAATTTCTTGAATAGGGTTGTAGAACGTAGTGGGGGAGGTTCTGAACAGTTACGTTTGGCAATGTCCGAAATATTTCCTAATTTGTCCTGGAATGACATTAATTCTACGATACAAAAGGATAGTGACCCGTCTAAGCTTGTAAGCAATTTGTTTGACTTGTATAGGCAGGCAAGTCAAAGGATTAAGGAAACGCCCGCAGAAGCTTATGACAGGGGCGCAGCACGGAGGACTGTAGGTGCCGGGGAAACCATTTTGGCAGGTGATATGAATCGCCAGATGTCGGAAGGTGCAAATCAGTTGAAAGAGATTATTAGATTGTTGACTAATATTGACAATAATACGAAAGAAAAAGAGAAACCCGTAGAATCCGGTCCGGTTACGCGGTCTATGGTATCGGGTGGAGCAGGTCTTGTAAATGCGGAAAATGTTAGTTCGGGGGTTGAAGCTGGCAGAATGTTGTCACAATGGTTTAAGCGCGTTTTGGATGATTGGGCAAGGGAAAGAGTTGGTAATATGGCGGTTTCAGAAGCAAATAAAGTGATACAGCAAGAACGATGAAAGTAAATATATTTAACATACAGAGTTATAAGTACAACGTAGAACCCCAAACGTTTATAGACGATTGGCAAAAAGGACTGGGACCAGATACACCGGAAGCAAAGAAACTGTCGGTTTCGGAATTTATGGACGTGGTAAACGAGATTTCCAAAATTTCAAACCTGGATGCTATCTGGGCTACATACGACGATTGGGAGAAAGAGAAGTACAAGAACGAGTATTCAAACAAGAATTTGCCGTATATCAAGCCGAATACCCCTCTTTCTTTTCCTATAAAGGATTCTCCTTTGCTTATACAAAAAGCGTCAAAGAGCGACATGTTCATGAAGCAACGCGATTTTTTGGCTTATTGGTCTGAAAATTTGACAAAGCTTCTACAGGATAAGGAAGGATATGTAGCGGACAATGTGGTTGCACTGGATGAAGAAATGTCAGTAAGGACAAAAGTACAGCCTATAAACATTAAGGTGTGGATATACTGCAAGGCTATAAACAAGGTTGTGGATGTAAGTCAGTTTGTCAATACATGTTCTACCGACAAGGGGTTCAAGAATGGCACGTTTTCGATTAACATAACACCCTTTAAGGACGCTAATATGTCGAACGTGTACGGTGCAGGATATTATGATATATTCCCGGTTGTAACTCCTAAAGGATATGACTATAAATCCTATCTCGAAAAGGTGGTACAGATAAACGATATAGTGTTTATCCGGTTTGAGCGGTTGAGACTGGAAGGAAGTTCGGACAGCGAAAATGCCAATGATTTGTTTGTACCGTTGAACAAGCTTGCCAATAATGGTCCGGACTATAATGTTTGGGATATGATAGGTTTTGTGGACAGTGTAATGGAAACCTATTCTTCGGAAGACAATTCAAAGAGTACCGTCATAAGCGGACGCGATATTGCAAAAATGTTTGTGGAGGACGGAAGTTATTTCATACCTTTGGAAAATGTCAATGATACTGTACAGAACTGGCTGTTAAGGAAAACGGGTGGTATCTGGAACGGACGAAATATATTTGGTGGAGAGTATCAATTTGTATGGAATTTGGGGTACAAAACGATAAATGAATGTATTTGGTTTATTATTAATATAATGTCTTCTATCGGATTGTGTAGTGATGAAGTTTTTTCTTCATGGGGTGACAAGCGGATAACGGCATACAGTATTCCGGGACAGCAGGACTTGAAGGTGAGGGGAATATGGCAGATTGTTAAGCTGCAAGTGTCTGGGGATATAATGGAAAGGATTGTGACAGATACGGGGCTGGGGAACCCGAACGGAACGCTGATGCAGTACATGGAACGCATTTGCCAATATCCGTTGACAGAATTTTTCTTTGACACCTATATAAACACGATTGATGTCATTGTAAGACAGCCACCGTTTACGGAGAAGGCAATAAAAGACGCTTTCAAGTCGGAAAACTATATTACGATAACACCGGATAATGTAATATCGTATAATTTGAGCTATGACCCACGGGTTTACACTTGGTTCCAGTTGCACGCACAGAATGCACAGGTAGGTGGACGTGACAAACCAGGATTGGCTTTTGTTCCTATTGTGTACCTGGAAGAATATGTGGAACGATGGGGTAACAGGAAAATGGATTTCGTGGACATGTACTGTATTCGCATGATACAGAACGGAGCGGAAAACCAGAAGATATTTTCTACTTACCAGGCAACAATGCTGAATGACTTGATTTATCTTGTCGAAAGCAACATGTATGTACCTTTTACCCGGTGCGGAACGATAGAGATAAACGGGGACAGACGCATAAAGGTGGGAACTTTCGTGCTGAACCAAAGTACGAACGAGTTTTTCTATGTGACGAACGTAACCAACACTATATCATTTAACCGTGATGGGGTGGACAGACGTACCGTTTTACAGGTGGAAAGAGGATTCTATGTACCTATACTTAAAGGAAATCTGATGGAAGCGGTAAAAAGAAACGACAATTCGGTTTCTGAAAAATCAGCGTCCGGATTTACACCCGATTATTTTAAGTTGGTGGATTTAAGCGGTTTGAGACAGAAGGCGAAGGAAGCGGAAAGCGGACAGATAACATCCTATGACAACCCGACGGTTGACAAGCAGCAGTTTGATTATTTTTTGAACAGGAAATATTTCGGAGGACTTGAATAATGGCAGGAGGAGCACCAAGAATAAGCAGTAACAATTTGCCGCCTATAATGAAGGGGTATATAATGATACCCACGGATGTAGGCAGGGAAGCGTATATAGATACGGTATTTAGGACGAATATAGTTGCCGTGATGATGGAAGGCGGTATATTCCGTAATGATGCACGTATTACCAACGAGGCTATCAATAACATATGGTTTCCCGAAAAACCGGGTGAGAAGGGATGCCAGGTAATGATAGCGAGCAGCGATTTTCTTAATCAGCCTACAGTTATAGGCACCTTTATAGGGAATGATGAGGTTCCGGCATGGAGCGAGGATGTTATACGGATGAAAAAACAGGTGGAAGGAGTAACTATGTCTATGACGATAGACCCACGCAACCAGGAATGGAACATGAACCTTACTTCTATAGAGAAGCCCGTAAATTTCAACGTTACATTAGGAGGTAACGAAAAACATAAGATAAGATTGCAGAGTTCGGGGGAAGCCGAGATAGTGGCTTCCAAGAAGGTGAAGGTAACCGGATATAACGAAGTCATTGCGGAAGTCGTTAATGTGGTCGAGGACGTGAAAGAAAAGGATAAGGAGATAAGGCGTTTCGCTATGAACATGGAAGAGGCTAATTTTACGTGGAAGACCCAGGACAAGACAACCGTAATAAAGGCCGACCCCAACACTGTAGACGTTAATTTCCACGACGGGAAAAGCCATATAACAATGGATGAAAGCGGCGTAGTGCTGGGATATGACAATGATGCGGAAATGATTCAGTTAACGCAGAACCTAATAAAGCTTATGACCGGACAGAAAGTCAATATAAACAATGCGAAGGAACCTCTAACACTGGCGAACACTTTGATACAGCTATTGAATAATGTGGAGAACCAGATAATGACACTAAAGAACGCATGGCAAACAGCGCTTGCAGGTTCGGGGGCGATGGATGGAGGTAAAGCCGGATTCGGTGCCGGGGTCGGTGCGGTAGCGGCAGTAAACCCGTTACAGTTTGATGGAATAAAAAGCACGGTAACTTTTTCGGATTGATAATAATTTTGTATTTTTGAAAACGATAAGAAAAGATTATGGCAAACGTCGCACAATCAGCAATACAGAAAGCAGGGTCTTTGATAGAGACAGCCGGAAGAGCTATACTTGCATCTCAATTTCCTAATGATTTTGAGGTGTATCTTTGTACGCTTGAATTGGCGGATTCAAAGAACAATACGATAGATTTTTTCACGTTCCCGATTAACCCGAATGCGATAAGCAAGACGGAAGCAAAAAGGGAAAACATAAGGAATACGGCAGGGGGCGTTACGGTGTTGTCTTCTCCTACTTTTGTACCGCAGGATATAACGATAAGAGGAGATTTCGGACGTACTTTCAAGTTGTTGTTGTCGCTTGGCGGTGGTGCGTCAAGTTTGGCAGGAGCGGCCTATAGTCTGTCAGCCGGAAAATGGAGTTTAAGCGATGTTTCGGGGAAAAGTACGAATTCTTTAAAATCAGCTTCATTTGACCCATCTGTAAAAAATGGATATGGATGCACGAAGATATTGCAAGCTATCATATCAAAAAGTAACGGTGTGGATAAGGACGGCTTGCCATTCCGTCTTTACTTTTATAATATGGCTTTGGGTGAGAGTTATTTGGTAGTTGTGCCTCCTACAGGGTTGGTGTTGAATCAGAGTTTGCAGCGCAATATGATTTGGGAATATTCGCTTACAATGACAGCGATAGCGCCTTTGGAAGCTGTAGCAGGAGAACAGAAAGCAAAAACAGCACTCACTAAAATTTGTACGGCCGCAGCAATACAGAAAGGTGTGAACGATTTGGCGGCTTCTTTAGCAACGTTGTTATAAAAGGAGGATAAAGGATGGATGCAGTAATGGAAACGGCATACGCCAAATTCAAGAATATTACAGGGTACGACATAAAGAAGTTCTTCCAGGATTATGTTGATTTTTGTAATAATCATTACCCCTATATAGTGGACTATTACCAGGGAGGCGAGATAAACGCACAGTCATTCTACGAACTTGACAAGATGATTGCACAAATCAATATCGTAGAGCCTATGTTTCAACTCCATGAAAACAAGTTGGACGATATTTCTATGTGGGAAATATTAGACAATTTTTCGGAAGTGGAAACAAAGATATTGACAATAAAAAATTCTGACAGATGGTTAAGAAGTGCAACGCTTGGAAGACAGAACACTCTACAGCTTGACAAGCAGTTAAGGACAGGCGAGACGTTTGAAAATGTAGCGGAAGAAATCGCAATGACGGACCCGGAAGACGACTGGACCTCTATAACCACACCACAATACATTATAGAAGAGGATTATAAGGCAGGTCAAGGAAGTAATACTTTTGCTGTAAATCTTCGCAATATCGGTGTAAACTATGTGGATAATGTGGTAGATACACTGGTAGGCGAGAACGTGTTGGGTAAAGACATAGATACGGAGTTTGAGTTTAAGAATGATGATTTGAAGGTGAAGAAATTCGGTACATCTATGGACCAGGCGTTGAAAATCATATTGGAGGCTCTGAAAGGCTGTATTCCGGAATTCAAGGACTACGGACTTCCATCTGATTTTGTAGGTCAGACAACAAATGCAATACAATACCCGGTAATATTTAAGGCCCTTATGAACATGTTCCAAAGAGATAACCGATGGGCGAGTGCAGAGCTTCTTGATTTGGTAAAAAAAGAAGACGCGGTGTTTATGAAGGTGAAGGCTACAACCGTGACGAGAGAAGATTTTGTTATTAATGTTCCTATTTAAATATATTTACAATGATTACTAAAACAGCGAATACGATTGCAAATTTAAAGAATTTGTGGATTGAAATGTTCTTAAACAAGACCGACCGCGTTTCAAACATTGCGGACGGTTCTGTACTTAATGGCGTCGCTTATGGTACTGCAAAGGTGGCGCAAAAAGCGATAAAGGATATTGCCATAGTGGAGGCGCAGATTTTCCCAAAGTCGGCAACAGGCGAATATCTGGACAAATCAGCCGCGTTGTTCGGTGTAAGTCCGAGAAAAGAAGCGCTTGGTTCCTCTACTTATGTACGTGTTTTTGCCGAGCCTGGCACGCATTATGAGGTAGGAACAAAGTTTATTTCAAAGAACGGAGTGCAATTTACTGTAGACCAACCTTTTACGGTTGATAAGTCGGGATATGGATATATCAGTGTAAGAAGCGTTATCACTGGGTCTGCTACCAATGTGGAGGCAAACAGTATTACGGAAGTATCGCCAAGACCATTGACACATATAGAGTGCACGAATGAATATGCGGCTATCGGTGGACGTGATTATGAGGACGACGAGACATTCAGAAACAGAATAATAAATTATAATAACAAGCTTTCCACTGACACTATGGAAGGCTGGACGCAAATATTCCAGGATTTAGACCCGCGCATTTTAAAGGTAATGAATGTCGGTTTGGGTGAGGACGGAAAGACACACATTTACCTTGTAACCCAAAACGGGTCTTTCTTTACGGATGATGAATTGGAAGAATTGCTTACAAAAGCTACACCCTATTTCGGACTGACCGAACTTGACTTGCAAGGGAATACGCTTGGAATTGTGATAGAAAATGCAAAATGGATGTATGTAGGCGGTGAAGAGGGGGTGGATTTCCGTGTGGAATTGTCGCCTAATGCAGTGATTGCGGATGTAAGAAAAAATATCCAGATTGCAATGACGAAGTATCTGGATTTCCGTTTCTGGGAAGCAGGCAAAAAGGTAGAATGGGATGATTTGCTGGAAGTGGTGAAGACTGCGGAAGGCGTTAAGTATGTACCGGACGAATATTTCTTTCCCTATTTTGACGAAGAGGTGCCTTTGAACATGTTGCCGCGTATCAAGGGATTCAGAATGCGAGACTTGGAAGGAAATATTCTGTATGATTCGGGTAGCAACTTGTCCAATATTTTCTATCCGGCAGGAGAAAGCGACATATATAAAGGTTCCCAATCGGTTATAGCATCACAGAAATATCTGTGTTCGTTTACCGTAACCAATACCAAGAATGTAGCCGTACCGGGCGCATATATAACAATAGGAAACAAGGTAATCATTACGGACAGTAACGGTACGGCAAACATTCTTTTGGAGAACGGGGAATACACATACATATTGTCAAAAACGAACTGGACACAGAAGACAGGGGAGTTTGTTGTTCTGAACAATCCTATTTACATAAACATAAATGATTTTATTGCAACACCCTATCCGGTTACGTTTACTGTATATGAAGGTGAAGCGCCCTTGCAGGGAGTGACTGTAACTACAAGCGTTTACACGTCAGAAACGGACGATAAGGGGCAGGCAGTCATTAACCTGGAGCCGGGAACCTACGAATACAAGCTTGAAAAGTCGGGTTTCCAGACCATAGAAAGCGTATTTACGGTCGAAAATCAGCCAGTAGACATATTTCAAAGAATGTTTCTTACAAAAATGAATGTAAATTTTGCTGTAATTGACAGAAACAGAAGTATTTATATTCCGGAAGCAAACATCATAATAAATGATATAAAGGAAAAGACGGATAATGAAGGACAGGCAAGCATGGGGCTGCAAACCGGGAAATATGAAATGAGGGTTGCAAAAGAAGACTATCAAGACCTTGTAAAAGAAATTGAGATTGTCGGAGAAGACCCTAATTGTATTCTCGTCGAAATGACGGCAATTCCGTATGCGATAAAGTTTACAGTGCTGGATTCTGCTACCCACATGGTTTTGGAAGGAGCAACGATAAAGATAAATGATTCTACCTATCTGACTGACAAGGAAGGTATAGCGATTATAAGTTTACCGAACGGGACCTATGAATATACGGCTTTCAAGTCCGGCTATATGTCCGTCAATGATTTTGTAGTGGTGGAAGGTTCGGAAGTATCTAAGATTGTGGAACTGGAGCAGGCTTTTTATACATTCCGCTTGACTGTACGGGACATTGAGAACGGTAATTATATCCAGGGTGCGGAATTGCAAATAAACGGAGAGACGTGTGTAACGAACGTTAACGGTGTTGCAAGTGTGACACTTGGAAACGGTGATTATGAATATACGGTAACGCACAGAAACTATAAGAGATACACCGGAACGGTGACTATCAAGGACCAGGATGTACCGGAAACAATTTACCTGGAATTGAGAGACACGGTAATAACATATACCGCAACGGACGCGATAACGAAGGCTCCTATTTCTGGCGTATATATCGAATTGATAAATAAGGGGACTGGAATTAAAGTGGATTCCGGTTACACGAATGATATAGGTGTATTGCAGCTTGGAGCGGAGGCAGGTGAATATACTTGGAACGCGACACACAGATATTATGACGCAGTAGAAAACCAGGCGATAACACTCGAAAAATTGAAGGATATAGACCTTCCCTTTACTATGACAAGAAGGGAAATCGAACCGGAAGTTGACGTAATAGAGAATATTCCCGGTGTGTCCGGTGATGCTACTACAGTAAGATTCAGTGGTGAAAATACAGCCGAGACGTTATCCAATGATAGTTATTATTACATAGTTCATACACCGGAAAACTTCGTTGTTCCTAACAAAGGAGTGACGTTTGATTTGATGGAACATGTAAAAACTTTTCGACGTGCAGAAATTGGCGGTGAGGACGAGCCATATGATTTTGCAAGCGGAGGTGCAGAATTGGTATTCAACATATCGAATGATGAAATAGCTTCTTTGGAAGGTACGATGTTGACAGTGCAGCCGAATGTAACACGTGATGCACAGCCGAGAACTTTCTATGTGGATGTGACGATAACGACTCCGGTAAGCCAAGTAACAGTAAAGATAACTGCCGAACAGAAAGCCGCTCTGAACTTCAATCCGGTTAAGGCTGGAATTGTTGTTTCAGTAAAGAACATGTTCAACGATAATGTACGAGAATATACGACGAATGCGGCAGGAAAGATATTTCCGGAAGTAATGCCGGGTATTGATTATCAGTTGACAATAAAGGAGAAAGGTTTCTATGAGAACAACGGCTTACTGATTAAGAATTGGGGTTTCGGAGCGAGTGTACCTACACTGATGGAAATAACGGCTTCAAAAAGGCTTGAATTGAGAGTAAAACAGCAGAATACCCTAAGACCGCTTGAAAATGCGACTATAAAGGTGTCCGGAATGTCACTGCCTCAAACCGTTACGTCCGGAAGTGATGGTTCGGCAAGAGTGTATATTTCACCTATTGCAATGAGCTATGAGTGTACAGTAACAGACCATACGAAAAAGACTGGAACATTCACACCCCCGTTGTCGGCTGATTATATGGATATAATCATGGGTTATGCTGCAATGACATTCAGCCTGACATTGACAGCAAGTAACCCCTATTCCAAGGCGGCAGAAAGTTGTCCAGTAACGGTTACGAGTGCATGGGGTGGAACATCTTCACAAGCATATAGTTTTTCTGGAACAACGAATGAAAGCGGACAATTGACATCACAAGGAAATGGAAATTTCAATATACCGCCTGGAAATTATACGATAACCTATGGAGGTGGAAACAGTAATTTCGACGGTAAGACAGAAAATATCTATCTGCCTACGGACAAGACGCATTCAGCAGTATTAACAAGAAGAACGAAATCAGTCACATTCACGGTAAAAGAAATAATACCCTCTATTTCGACTACAGTATCCAATCCGGTAAAGACAGGTCTCGTTCTTGCATGCTATTACAACGACAATAGTACATCTTCGGGTGCGAATGTAACGACAAATGCAAGTGGACAATTTACGAAAACCGTATATGCAGGTATTGCAGAACGTTTCCAGGTGCAACCAATAGGATTCTATTCTGGAAACGGTGCAATAGTTACAGTCAATTATAAAGATGCAAACACAAAAGACCTTGTATATACATGTTCAAAGAGAATTCCGGTATATATCACCTCTAATTTATATGGCGAGTTAAGCGGTGCATCAGTAACATTCAGTGGAATGTCTGTGAACCAGACAGGAACGACCGATACGGACGGGATAGTGCAAATGTACATATCTCCGGTAAATATGTCTTACAGTGTAAGCAAGCAGCATTACAATACCAAGACCGGGAATTTCAAGCCTACTGGAACAGAAACAAGAATGGATATTGAATTGGAGGCGAAGGAATATCCAGTCACTTTCCATGTATCAACACAGGGAGTTTTACCACCGGATGGAATTTTGGTACGTGTAACAAACAATGTATTGTCGAACATTGTGTTTGAGGGTGAGACGAACGCGGAAGGAACGGTAGTCATGCAGAATGTTCCGGTAGGAGAATATACTTATGAGGTTCTTGCAGGTGAAGTTTCATCCGATACATTTTCACATCCCCAAAGTGAAAGCGGTACAGTGCTGGATGTTGAAGTACAATATGAATTGATTAACGCAGGTATTCAAGTTTCGGAGGTGTATGGTGCGGCAGGAAGAGCGTACTTGTCAAATCAGACCATTACAATGACATCCAAGGCAGGAACGATAAAGCTTACTTTGGATGAGAACGGTTATACCAATCAGTTATTAATAAAGGGATTGGAATACACGTTTACGACTGATTCATACCCGGCTTTTTATAGCAACCCGACACAATCCTATACATGGACCGAAGACGGTGTGATATGGCCGTTCGACTTGAATGTGACCTCAAAGATAACGGTCAATGTAAAGGATGTATATGTGAAAAACAATATCCAGGGAGTAACGGTAGCTTACAATGAACAGGTAGTGACAACGGATGCAAGCGGTAACGCTTCATTGTTCCGGTCAGCACTGACAAAGGACTATTCTTTGGATAAAGAGGATTATAGTACAGTAAATGGAACCATTGCACCTACTACAGCCTCACCGCTTAATGTTACTATGTTGAGAAACAAACATGTAGTGACAGTGCGGCAATATGAAGTGATACCAGGTGGTGCGAGTGTAATTCTTGACAATAATACCAACTTTACACTTGCTTATACATCAGCAGCAGGAAATGGAACAGTAGATGCAGGTAAAAACACTTTTGAGGCATATTTAGGTATTCCTATCACATTCACCATATCAGCACCGGACAGAAGACCGTTTTACACGAATTATCAACAAACACATACATTTACTACATCCAGTGAGAAATGGAACATGAATCTCACTTGTGCAAAACAGATAACTGTAAATGTGAAGGACAACGTGCCTGGAACGAATGTGTCGGGAGCTACAGTAACTTATTTCAGTCAAACGAAGACAACAGACAGTAGCGGTAATGCAGTATTATATTGGAGTGCTAACACTCGTAATATATCAGTAAGCGCTTCAAATCTGGAATCCTATACCGGACAGATAGCTTACAATTCACCAAATCCGTTCAATGTGGTAATGACACGTGCAGCCAATCCGGTTACACTTGTAGTAAGAGAAGTAACGCCAGCACAGATAACTTATTATCAGAACTTACAGATAAAATACACAGCAGGAAGTGCGACCGGAACACTTACAACGAATGCAAGCGGTGCAGTGACATTCAATGGATATATAGGTACGGAAATGACGTTTACGGTAGTAGGACATCCGGAATTTTACAGCAACCCGACACAGAAACACACCTATACAGCCGCCAATCAGTCGTGGACTATGGATTTGACGGTAACGGCAAAGATAACTATAAACGTCAAATCAAACGTGCCAAGCGGAACAAATTTGAGTGGTGCTACGGTATCATATTTCCATCAGACAGGAACAACTGACAGTAGCGGTAATGTATCACTGTATAGGAGTTCTGTAACAAGAAATGTAGATATTACAGCGACATATCACGGTAATTATAGAGGCAGTATAACGTCAGACACCGCGTCTCCGTTCAACGCGGTAATGACGCGTTCAACCGCGACAGTAAGTCTTGGAGTGAGCGAAGAAGTGTTATTCAAATCACAGTATGTTTTGGAAATAAAGACTTCTACCGGAGAAACAAATCCGGGATTAGGAGGTTTTACATTCAGTACACCAACAGCAGCTAATAAGGAATTTGTAGTGTTTTTCCATGCAAAAGTTCCTACTGGATATAGTCTGGCGTTTCAAAGCAATACAACCGGAACAGGTGGTAGTGCAAAAAGAAAATGGCTTACAGACAATAAAGGAACAGGTGTATGGACTTGGTATGCTCATTATATAAGATGTGGTTCTTCCGGTAATTTTTTACCAACCAATTTTTTTAATCTGGACGGAGGAAGTAAGCCCGTTACATGGCAGGTAGATACAGCATCAGTATTTGATATTAGCGGAAGTAATTCGCAGAATAAATCGTATGCAGAAATAACCCAAATATGTACTGTAGACAAAATGGTTTCTGCAAATAAAGATTTCTTATTTAGTAATGGGAATAATGACATTCAAGTATATAATAATAAAAAAAATGGTGTTGTTACAATAACAAGAAAAGCGTTTACATCTAATACGTTTGGATGGAATGTAGCTCTTTATTCATCCATGAAGATGAATTTTAGTCCAGCAGCTTCTACAAGTCCATTGACGTTAGATACGAACGGCAATGTATCGTTTGTATGTTATTTAGGTACACCAGTAACATTCACACCAGTAACAAGACCTAATTATTACAGTAATCCAAATACTGCACTGACTTATACGGCAGCAGGACAAGTGCGGACAATACAATTGATTTGTAACCAAAAGATAACCATTAATACAGTAGCGAATATCTACAATACAAACAATACACTTGCTGGAACAATCACCTATTTCGGTCAAACGCTTGCATCTGGAGGAAGCTTCTACAGAAGCGGATTAGACAGACAAATGACTGCCACGGCACAGTATTTCAACAACTATGTAGGAACAGTGACCGCCACACAGACATCACCTTATACAGTGACGATGAACAGAACGACAAGAACGGTTACACTGACAGTCGTTGAGAAAGTTCCAAACATCACAGCAACCCATCCGTTAGGTAGTGCAGTGATAGTCAGAAGTGTACCTACAGGTTCGAATGCCCCGGCAGGAGAAATAACGTTGGATGCGAGCGGAAAGAAAACAAATACGGTATATGCAGGTATAAACTACACCTATACACCGAAAAATTATGCAAGTTATTATAGTAATGCTTCGCAGGGTCACACATGGACTAATGAAAATGAGAAGTGGACTATGACATTGAATATAACTGCACGTCTGACATTTAACATAAAGAGTTCTAATTATGGGACAAATATAAGCGGTGTATCATGTTCCTATTTCGGACAGACCGGAACGACAGACAGTAGTGGTAACTGGACCGCATACAGGAGCGGTATAGGCAGAAGCTATTCGTTCTCCAAAACGAACTATAATACATTGACTGGTACATTGTCGGCAGCACAAGCAAGCCCGTTGAACTTGAAAATGAGTGAGACAAGTTCCTCTATCACTATAACAATAAAGGACTATTATCAGAGTGCCGTAAAAGGAAATGCGAACGGATGTCCGGTAACATTGACAAACAAGAGCCTTTCCTCTGTCACATTTTCGGGAACGACAAACAGTAGTGGACAAGTATCATTCGGACCCATGATAGCTGGTTCCTATACTTTATCATGGGGCGGTGGTACGAGCTACTGGGTAGCAGGAAGCACGACGATAACAATGCCTACAGCGTCAACCACACAGAATGCTGTAAGATTGACGAAGAGTGTAGGTACAGAGTTTAGAGTGAAAATACCATTTTCAACCCCGGTATTAGGATATTGGGGAATTGCTAATCTGGTAAAGCCAATATTCACAACGGCAGGAGTAGCAACAACAGTATCATTGACGAAAAATAACGTAGTGTATTATTTGGCTACATATACATGGATAGCAGGTCTTACTACAACGATAACGGCAAAATTGGCGAATTATTTCGTGACAGGTACAACGACAACTGAAACACCGTATTCCATCACTCCTAATTATAATTTCAGTAATATAGGACATAACAGTGACGCTACAGCGTTTTATTCTACTGCAATAAAGAGTATAACAGTAACTGTACAGAACAGTTACACGAATGCGGCTGTAAGTGGAGCTACAATAAACATGTACGGTATTAACGGTAGTTATCAGACTTCTGGTGAATTAGGTGCAGGACAAGCAACGCAGACCGTGACAACAAACAGTGCAGGACAAGCGACGGTATATGTGTCCGGATTGACAAACAGATACATAGTAAGTGCGAGCAAGTACGACACCCTCAACACGACAAACGCCAATACAGCGAACTTTACCATTAAGCTGGTGCCATCTGAAGCTACGATAACATTTAAAGTACTTGATTCAAATACTAATGCAGCAGTAGGTAGTGGATGTATTGTAAAATTGTCAAGTAACAATTCTTCGGTTGCTTATAGCGGAACAACAGGAACTGCTGGAACAGTAGCAATTAAGATTCGACCTGGAAATTATTATTGGGAAGCTGGAGGAGGTTCAACGTGGGGAAGTAGTGTTACGGGAGATTATTCATACCCTAACAGAAGTACAACTCTTATAGCAATGAACCAGGACCAAACAATAACTATATATACTGTTAAGGTAGGGGTGTGGGTGAGTGATTTGCAGAGTTATTCCGGGTTTATATTAAGAACCGATAAAACACAAGGTTATTCAGGAATGGTTAATCAAAAAGCAGCTAATTATAAAACATATTTACAACAACCAAGCAATAGTCAAGCAGCTATTTTAAATTATAAACCAAATGAAGCCTTGCCAGATAATAAGGGATTATTTGCATTTAGCATTTATCCAAGTTCATCCTATATATATATTCTTTCAAATATATTATTTCAAGACGGCAGTGTAAGTAGCTATGGAGAAATAAGTAATATTAATATAAAATTATATAGTGAATATACAAGACACATATCGTTTAAATTAAGTCCAAAAAGTGATGGAGATTTTCAAATGATGATTTGTTGGGTGATAACAAATAATGAAGAAGGTTTTATAAGTGTATATGTAAGAAGAAATAGTTTAAATTATTTTTCTGGACATATGAGTTCAAATTATACTGTTTGTTCAAGATATAGTAATAGTTATTCTATATTAAATTCATTGGCTCTTATTTTACATGAACCAGAAGTGGGATTGACAACCAACGAAGCTTTTTATTTAATTCCTTCTGTACTTCAATCTACTTCATTTAATTTCTCTATGGTAACATTTCCATTTAATAGTAACTTTAATATAACAAATTTTAGCTTAACTCCACAGGTAGAATATGGACAGAAACCTATATTTTTTAGAAGAATTTTTATAGACGTTGAAAATATACTATTAATAACTCTTTTTTGGGGTCCATTTATGAATTCTTCTACTTCTATTGATGCAACTTTTGATGTTGGAGCTTTAATTTTTTCAAGTAATTCTTGGACTTATATTAATGCGCCTGGATTTAATGGCTGGAAATATTATAAAAATATCCCTTCTTCTATTACTGATAATATGGGTAATAATTTATGGGTAACAAAAGATATGAAATGGATGTTCCATGTTGGAAAAGGAACTTATGGAGCATCTAAAGGAATTAATACTGTTAGAGGTGTGTCAGCTTTATTTAATTCGACTGGTTGGGTAGGTGTTACTTATTATCAAAATGATAGCACTACTACTGATATAAGAACAGCTCTTTCAAATTACTATGTACTTGAAATTATTTTTAATCAAGCCAATAACAAAATGATTGTTCTATGTAACGATACGCAAGGTTCTTTTGGTTTAGCTGATTGGAATGGAGCAACCGGATTTGTTCCTGGAATACAACCGACACACCTTTTTATTTTTATAAAAGTTGGTGATACATGGAAACAACGGTCTATTGATAGTGTTGGAATGACGAATGTATGGAATACTTATCAATCGTCAGTTAGTGGAAAGACACCTCCATATAAACCATTTTTTAGTATACTTCCAGATTATAATCAAATATTAAATATAAGTTACGTATATCCTGCATATAATATCGAAAGAAAAGCATATCAATGTACATTAACTTTTGGTGATTAATATCGTTATTTGCAGCCGCAAACATATCTTATTATCAAATAATGTTTGCGGCTATAAATCTCAACTAATCACCAAAAGTAAGTTTAGCGTAATAAGAAATAGTATTTTCATTATATGATGGAAACGAATAACTCATATCCCAAGAACCAAGATAATTAGGATTGACATTAAAGAATGGTTTGTATTTTGCACCAGAACTTCCAGAGGATATATTTATTCCAGAAATTAGTAAATCCTAATGTACTATAAGGTATATTTACCCATTTTTTACCGTTATACACAAATGTAAATAAATGAGTTGGATGAATACCTTCTATATATTGGTCTAATGTCTTTCCTCCTTGTGCTCCTACTGTATCGTTACAGAGAACAATCATTTTATTTTCATTCTTATTAAATTGAATTTCAAGTACATAATAATTTGCAAGTGTATTTCTCAAATCTGCTGTAGAGTTATCGTTAATGGAATAAGTAGCTGTCTCATTCCAACCAATATTTACGCTAAAAAGTGAATCTGAACTTGTAACGGCGACAGCATCTCCACCACTCCATTCATCGCTCACCCACACTCCTACCTTTAGAGCCTCTATTGTTATGGACTGGTCTTTGACGAGAGAGATTGAGGTAGTGGAACGGTTCTACAGTATTTTTCGTCGTGTTTGTTTTCGTAATATCCAAAATTAATCGTATTTTTACCGTGCAATTAATTGTAGTTCAACATGGAAGTAAAACAGAAGAAAGAAAACCCGTGTGGGGGATTATTTTTACCCCAGTCCACACCTATATATGATAATTTGCCTTTCAGTCGTTTTTTCGAGGAAAACGACAAGGAAGTGATACGGTGGGCAGAAAACGTGCTCGAAAAACTGGAAGGAAGGGGAATTTTGCCTACGTTCCTAAAAAAGAAAGAGAACGAGGATTTCCGTGCCTTTTGGGGAACTATAACCCATATATTCGCCTTGATAGTATTGTATGCAAGACAATACAAGAAGATAGATACAAATCAGATTCTTTTTGAAATGTTCATTCAGAACAGGGGTCTTGTTACTAACATGGTGGACAGCCAGGAACAGATGAAATATCTATTCTACAATTACCTGGAAGAATATTCAAAACGCGGAAGGCTTGACATCATAAGTAAAGAAGGTGAGATATTGGGTGAATTGTTGCGATTGATAAGATACAATTCTTTGGATGAGTTTATATTTGCCTTGTTGAGACCGGAAGCTACAGGGTGGGCGATGGGTCACAGTTCACCTACATGCGACCGGACGAATACGGTAATGAATGTATCAAAAGCGTATGAATATACAAAAGGAGTAGAGGATTTGAATAATTATCCTCTATTGATACCGGAAAGTATAAGTATAACGCAGGACGAAAACGGGGATAATGGAGAGATATTCAACGCTATGACATTTTTTGGTAATCAAGCCGTGGGCATAGACGGAAGGGTGGATTTGGACAAGCTTATAATCATAGACCCGAACCTATCCTACGAAATATCATTGCAAGTAAAAGTGTCGGCTACGGACAATGAAAACCTAAAGTTTGGAGTAGCTGGGTACGAGACGGTAGACGGAGAGCCGTTGTCTATGGGAATATTGGAAAACGGGCAGATAACCGGAAGTTCCCTTTGGTTCCATGAAAACGAATATTTGGACATAAAGAATGACGGCATGTATTACTACATAAAAGGAATACTGCTGTCAACGAACGAGAAGTTTTTGAACGCGCCTACGCTTAATTTCCCGTCTGGACGTGCTTTGTCTATAATGCCGGGAATGAAGTATATCGCACCTATATTTATCCAAGAAAGAACGGTCGGAAATCACCCGTATGTATATATATACGATTTTCATGTGAAACCCTTATATTTGCCGTTTTCACAAGGATATTTGGGTGAACGTGACATTATAGCTGCTTACTATAAAAACAACGCATATCAGAGACAATTTACTGTAGAGACTTTCTTAAAAAATTACCTTGTTGGATATAAGAACATATTCGGCAGTGAATTGATAAGACCTTATGTAGGAGAGGAAGAATATCAGATATTGTTCAAGGTGTTTTCAAACCGGAATAAGTACATACCCAATGCGAAGATAACAGTAAACGGTGAAGAACTGATAACGGACGTTAACGGTGAGGCAAAGATAACGCTGCCGCGCGGACAATGGTATTACGAGGTGGAAGCAGAAAACTTTGAAAGCGTGGAAAACACCTTATTGGTGGACAAGGACGCTGTAGAATATGTACAGTTAATGGGAGCCGCCTATGAACGGGTGGTTACGTTCTTTGTGCGCGACAAGGAGACAAAAGACTGGATGCAGAACGTGAAAGTGTCCTTTGCAGGAAAGGTGCAATATACCGGAAGCAACGGTATAGTGACATTTGAGGTATTCCCCGGTATATATGAATATGTGGCAGAATACGAGGACTATTATACGGTAAGAAGAAATGCTGAAATAGTGGATTCTACCAATATCGAAATCGAGATGGAAAAGATACCTTACTATAATGTAACTTTCCGTATAAGGGACGGTGTGGAGCCAGTATCGGGTGCATCTGTATTGGTGACGGGTGAGGGAATTCCTAACCAGACCGGAAGCTCTAATGCGCAGGGACTTGCAACCGGGTTTATATATCCGGCAGGAACGTATCATTACAAGGTCGTGAAAGAAGGATATATAACCGTGGAAAAGGATTTTACCATATACGGAAATGCGGTTATAGACATACAGTTCAATCCCATACCGAAATACAACATAAACTTTGTCGTGAGAAGCAACGGGTTGCCCGTAGCGAAAGCGGATGTTACTTTTAACGGCACAACCCTACAGACGGAAAGAAACGGGGTTGTGACATTTGTAGAGGTGGCAGGTTCTTATGCCTGGAAGGTGTCAAAGACGGAATTTAACGGGCAGGAAGGAACGGTGGAAGTCGTGGATAAGGACGTGACGGTAGAAGTTGACTTGGTGCAGATAGGCTATCTGATTGATTTTTATGTTACGGACGATAACAATACACCGCTTGACGATGCTTTGGTTACTGTAGGTACGGAATCAATAAGTACGAGTGGAGGGCAGGCGCAATTTGTCCGTATATCGGGCGGTTATAACTGGACCGTACAGAAGGAAGGATATTATACGAAACAAGGTGTTGTGACGGTGAACGGAGAGAACAAGAGAGTGGATGTACAATTAAAGCTTGTTACCTACGACATCATATTTACCGTGAGAATGAGCGGACAACCCGTTAAGAACCAGCCCGTAGTGCTTGGTGTAGGGGAGGATGAACAAACGGTCAATACGGACGCGAGCGGAAACGCGGTCTTTAACCGTGTGCCGGGCAGTTATCCGTGGAATGTGACAAAGACGGGGTATGAGCCGAGAACAGGAACGGCAGTATTGATAAACCAGCCTTTAGCCATAACGGTAGACCTTGTTAAGCAGACCGGAAAACTGACGGTAACGGTATTGGATGTGGAAACGAACGACCCTATTAGTAATGCGGTAGTGACGATAAACGGGGAAACGAGATATTCCAACAACAACGGTATCGCGGCAAGCTGGACGCTTGAACTTGGTGTGTGGGAGTGGAGCGCGTCTCACCAGGACTATAACCCGGCAAAGGGGAACGTGAACATAACGGCAGGAGAAAATGCCTATACTATAAAGATGGCAGAAAAGGCATCCGTGCCGTTCAACGTGACGTTCCAGGCGACTATAGGAAGTGCGCAGGCTTCTGGGGCGACAATCGAGATTGTAGGACAAAGCGAAAAATTGACGACGAACGAATTAGGGTTGGTATCTACGCAATTGTTTTCGGGTACATACGATTATGTGGCAAAATATCCTTATTGTTATGACGTGGTGAATTCGTTTACCGTGTACAATTCGGACACCCGTGTTCCTATCAATTTTACCGTAAAGAGGGTGAATGTGAGAATACAGGTTGTCGATGGGGGTAATAGAGGTATAAGTGGGGCACAGGTGACGTTTAACGGAATGACGCAATATTCCGATGGACAAGGATATACGACCTTCAATGTGGAGGCAGGAAGTTCCGGTACGGCCACGGCAAGCAAGCTTCCCCAATATAACGAGAACAGTACGTTTGTATCGGTAGGGGAATATGATACAAACGCAACGATAGTTCTTGGTGTAAATACCTATAAAGTTATTTTCGACGTGGTGGACGAGAAAGGGATATCCATAAGAGGAGTGCGTATTGTATGCGGAGGTACGGTAAAGAACACGGATGGAGCCGGACGTGCGGTATTCGGAACATACGTGCCGCCCCAGACATTAAGCTGGCAAGCGTCAAAAGCCGGATATCAGAGCCAGAACGGTTCTGTAAGCATAAGCAATAGCGACGAATATGTTAACGTCGTAATGACGCGTAACAAGTGCCAGGTTACATATAATGTGCGTACAAAGAGCGGTTCTCCTATTTCGGGCGTGACAGTGGAAGACAATATAAGTTCGGGTGTGACAAGCTCGAACGGTACCGTATCATGGATGGTTCCGTGTAACGATACCTATGCGTGGGTGGCAACAAGTCAGAATTACTTTACGGAGAGTGGAAGTTACACAGTAGGACCGGAAGAGTTCAGCAAGACGATTGACATAATAATGGAAGACGGTGCGGTATTGGAAGTAAGGGTGTCAAACGGTACGAACATAGCGCTGCCCGTACTTAACACTTCCTCTACTGGACTTAACAATTTGCGTGTGAAATGGGGAGACGGAGACCAGACATTAGGAACAAGTTCGCACACCTACAGTTCCGGAGGAACAAAGATAATATTGTTCGATTTTAATGGGATGTCTGCCAATTTATCATGGAGTGCAAATGGATTTTCAAGTTTTCAGAATTGTTTGACGAGAGTAATCAAGTGGTTTACTGAGGATGTGAGAACGTCATGGGGAAAGGGAGCTTTCCAGGATTGCAGTAGTCTTGAATCGGTTGTAAGCTGGACTACAAGTCTTATGAGCGGTTCGGCAGATTCATTCTTTTATGGATGTAGTAGTTTAAGAAGCGTTCCGTCTGGATTGTTTGAATTTATAACAAGTGGTACATTCATAAGCACATATCGAAATAGTGGATTAAGCGGTTCAGTGAACTTGTCAAGCGTACTTGGAGGAAACTCGATAAGTGATTACTCCTATTGTTTCTACGGATGTGAGAGTATATCTTCAGTAAATGGACAATTGAGGACTTCAAGTAGTGGAACATCTCTTAACTACATGTTTACTGGATGTACGGGGATGTCAAGTATAAGTAATGATATTGGGGCGACGAATATAAAAACATGTATATACATGTTTTCCAGTTGTTCTAATTTGCAATCACCGTGTAGAATAACGTTCAAATATCTTTCGGGAGAGACAATAAACGCATACGGTTTTTGTGATGCTTCGGGTGTATCGTCGTTGCCGAACAATATGTTTTCCGGGACCGTAGGTGAATTGTTTTTGGGACAGGCGTTTTATAAATGTACCAATCTGTCAAGTGTAAGTTCCGGTGCATTCAATTATACGACGAATGGAGGTACACAATGTAATGAAACATTCTATGGTTGTACAAGCTTGCTGAATGTAAGTGGTGTGACAATTCCTGATATCAGGAACGCATCCAGTATGTTCCAGAATAGCGGCTTGACTACGATAACATCATCTTTATTCTCTGATTCTCCCTATTGCGAATCTTATGCGCATTGCTTTAGCGGTTGTAGGAATCTGAGGACAGCAGGTTCGCAGGGCAGTCCTATCACACCGCCCGAACATTCGGTGACTGTGAACATTAACAGCATGTTTGAAGGGTGCAGCAACTTACAATCGGCAGAATATGCTTTCGGTGATGTAACTGTGAATAAACCTGGACCTACGGGAACTGATAATAGTTATATAGAATCGGGGGTACTGAAACATATAGACAGTTGCACGGACACATTCAGTGGTTGTTCAAATATGACGTCTCAACCGAGATGGGATTGTATAGTAGCCGGAGTAAAATTTCCGTCAGCTTATATGCCTCTGTTTTATTATTTTAAGAGAATATTCCAACCATATCAATTCGGTTTCCCGGATGTTGACAGTATATCCAAAAGCGGATGTTTCAGAGGATGTACAAAGATGAATGGTTACGACCAATATATTAGTGCTTATCCAGAATGGTTCTAATTTTGTAAATAAAAATTTATAAATATATGGCGCAGATAAATGTTAACAGAAACACTTTCTTAGAAAAAGAAGAAGTGATGAATATGCAGTCTTTCCTACAGAACTCTTTGCTTGGAAAGATTCTTATTGCCGGAAGTTATACATTCGGCATAGTGACAAACAACCCTACAAAATTCAAGTCCGACTTTGAGACTGTGGACACTTTTATAGACAACAAGGCGTTCGAGGTGCAGCAGGGAACACAAGGAGGAACGGTAAGGATATTGCCGGGTATGGCGGTAAATTCATTAGGACAGGTAATAAATATTGCCAACATATACGATAATTTTGCTATTCCGGCAGACAGTGTGTATTACTGGCTGAAAATCGGGTATTCGACAAAAAACTATGAAAACGGATATGTGAGTGTCAATCAGAAAGGGGTAGTGACCGGAACTGTAGACTTTTCCGGCAAGGTAAGAGGGCAGGCAGGGAAAACCCCCGTAGCGATAAAGTTTTTGAAAGATGATGGTTCACAACCCCTAAATAACGGTGTATATGAGATAGTCAATATAATAGATAACAAGAATATTGTATTAACGTCCGAATCCGATTTTGTTGCGGAAACAAATTTGCAAGTCGTGATACTGGGAACGGTACCTCTTGGAAAGGTATTCACGGACGCACAAATGGAAGGGCTTTACACCTATGATTGGTTTACGTTGGGGCTGACACAGGAAGTGACCTTGGAACAGCCGCCTACCAAGTCGGTAAACGAGTTTTACATAGCAAGAGTGAGAAACAACGGTGGTACGGTCACGATTGACAATACGGCAAAAACGGAATATTGGTCTTTGGCAGGCATGCCGAAACCGAAAGAATAAGAAAGGAGGATAAGATATGCGGTTATTATATACAGTAAGTTCCGGTTATATGATGGAACAACAGAATGTTTCCTATTCGTTGGGCGGCTTTGTATCTTCCACGACAATACCTAACGACATGTTCGGTAATTTGTTTGATGAATTGAGTGTAAACACGATAAGGAACGCGAGAAACGAATACCGGGCCATAGTGCTGCACAACGACAGCCAGGAAACGGCAAGGGACGTGAAGATATGGTTCGACAACCCGGAAACAAATGTGTGTTCGTTCAAGGTGGGTGCCGTGGGAATGATGGAAGGCGACGACGGAAGCCGATATATGGGAAGTGCACCTAATATATACAGTAGACCTTATACAGTCCAGTTTTACGAGGCTACAGAGGAAAACCCGGTGTCTATCGGGGATATGCAGCCGGACCAGATGATAGGTATATGGGTGGAAAGGAGTATAGACAAGGAAAAGGCTTTGGAAGAGTATAACAACGTGGCAGAGAGGGATTTGACTACAGAAACGAGATATAAGCCTATTCAGAAGGAAACACAAGAAATGTTAAATATGCAATTTTATTGGGAATAAGCTATTGCGTATGTCATAAACAAATATTATCTTTGTATTGTGAGATTAAGAGATGAAAAGTCAAACAAATAAAAAAGATAAGATTATGAAAGAAAGATTTTTAGAAAAGTTCATTATGATGGAGTTTGTGAAAGGCAATTTGGATTCACAGGAACAAGTCAATGACATGGTTTCTTTGATACAGAGAAAGTTGGGTGTATCAGTAGAGAATGCAGGAGAATTTTTAAGAAACGCAATCGGTATTAATGCTTAATAGAGAACGTCATGAAAGTATATGTAGCGAGAGATAAAGACGGTAGACTGTTTAAATATCCTTATTGGACTGGAATGTTAGCGACAGAAATACCGCATAAACATATGTGCGCTTATCCTTTTGACGGTAATCATTATATTCAAGGCAAAGATTATCAACCAAAGAAAGGAGAAGAAATAGATAAAGGTTTATACCCCGAAATCACCTATGAAAATTCACCTATTTTGGTTGAGCAGAATTAACAATAACAATTTGTTTTCTTCATATTAAAGGGTTACGTTTGTAGCCCTAATTTTTTAAATCTAAAGAAAATGGCGCAAAAACTATCTGCCGGATTTATGGCAGAATTATTCAAACTTGTATATATGGATTTGAATATCACTCGAATGGTAGTAAATAATCTGACTTATCAGTTAATACCCAAAGAGTGGCCCGGCTTCAAATTCTTATTAAAAGAGGCAACAGAAGTATTGAAGGGAAAAGATAAGGTTCCTTCTTTGGGCGTGGTGTCCCAAAAATACGCTGATAGTGATTTTGTGATTGAAGCGATAGATGCCGTGCAGTCAGCCGCTAAAGTAGACAAGGAAATTATTATAGACCAACTGGAAGCGTATATTAAAGACGTGGAATTCCAGCTACTTTCCAAAAAAGTACATGATTTGTACGAAGAAGGGAAGAAAGAAGATGCTATACGGGTAAACGCGGAAGAGAGCCAAAGAATTTTATCCCTATCATTAAGGCATGAGGCAGGCGGTTTTCAGAAAGTGTTCTCTGATTTTGACAAACGAATGAAGAGGAGACGGGAAGAAGAAGAGGGGGAGGTTCCATCACGCGTAATGTTCGGACTTGATAAGATAGACCAGATTTCAGAAGGCGGTGCCACAATGGAAGATACCGTGTTATGGATAATGCGTTCGGGTGTCGGTAAGTCTACTGTATTGAGATATCACGGTATGCAGGCAGCTTTTGACGGACACCCGGTCTTGCATATACAGTTGGAGGGCGGTGCGCGTGCGTGTCTGGAAAGATACGACCAGTTTTGGACCGGGCAAAAATACGGGAACATCAGAAAAGGTGTCATAGATGACAAGTTAGCCGAGAAAATAGAAAAGGCTTTTGAAAACATGAAATCCTATTCCAAGGACATAGATGTTTATTCGTTTGAAAAATTCGGACAGGCTACTATGGTGGATATTCGTAATGTGATAGTTTCTTATTACAAGAAAAACGGTTATTATCCGCATGTATTGATATTGGATTCGTTAGACCTTGTGGCAACAGGAACAAATAGAGTTGTAGACAATAACCCTACATTCAAAAAAGAAAAATTACAGACATGTGCACAACTTTTGAAAAATTTATGTGTAGAGTTTAAAATGGTGGGATTTACGGCAGCACAAGCCGGAAATGTGCCGTTGGAAATATGGGACAATTCGGACAAAGTGATAGACAGAAGCTATACGGAAGGGGACAGGACACTTGTAAAGCCGTTTTCCTTTGTGTTTACCGGGAACCGGACAAGAGAGGAAAAGAAACAGAACATAATGCGCATCTATATGGATAAGGTACGCGATTATGATACGGTAAAAGATACCTTCCCTATTGTGACGGATTACGGCAGGGGACGTTTTTGTGACAAGGCGCTGACAGCCGAATATTACGGAGGTGACAAGGGTTTCACATCTTCTACTCCTAATAAAAAGACAAGAAAGAAAAAGGATGAAGACGGTGAAAAGCAAAATGATGTTAAAACAGAGATGATTTAGACATAAGCAGTTGCGTATGTCATAACATAATCTTATCTTTGTAATGTCTTCTTGAGGGAGACAAGAAAAAGAAGTCAAACAGATATTAGTTTAGAGGATATGAAAAGATATAAAGTTGGAGAAGTGTTTGAATACGAAGGCATGATATTGAAAGCGATAGAGGATGATTTGAAACAAGAAGAAAGTGGATGTAAATATTGTGCTTTAAACAAATTTATGTGCAGTCATATAGATTGTGGTACAAGAATGAATCCAAGTATTCGTTTTATTGAAGTTTCAAAAGAAAAACTTTTTGCGGATGCACTACCAATAATCCAAGATGCGCCTATGCCACCGCTTGAAGATGATACGAATTTTCTTGATGATTTGGATTTGAAGCCGAAAAAGAAAAGCTTTTGGAAACGGTTAATGTTTTGGAGGAAAGATGTTTAGAGTTGACAAAAACGAGGTAATATCCGAACTGAATCTATCTTTGTTCGGAGCAAAAGGTTTCATGCAAGACCGGAATAAGGAATGCCCTTTTTGCAATAAAAAAGGTAAATGGGGGATAAAGTTCAATGATGCCGGGAATAACGGTGCATTTCATTGTTTCAAATGCGGCATGAAAACCACCTTAAAAAAGTTCTTGGAAAAGATAGGAAGGAAGGACCTTATAAAGCAGGATTACGAAAACACCGTAAAAATGCAGAAATTAACACCTCTAATAGATGATGAAGAAGAGAAAACAACAGAGGAAATTAAGGAATGCACCCTTCCTAAAAAACTGGAATATATAGAAAAGGACGAATATTTGGATAAGAGGGGCTTTGTAAAAAGATATTATGAAGAATTCCGTCCGGCAGAAACAAAATTCTTTCTCGAAAGAAAGCTGCATGATAAGTTCATATTCCAGTTTACCATGAACGGCAAATTAGCCGCATGGCTGGCACGTTCAAATAAAAGTAAGGATTGGCACGAAGAAAACCTTCAAAGGTTTAAGGAGGGTAAAGAAAAGCTTGTATTGAGGTATGAAAATTCACGTGACGGATTTTCCCATGTGATAGGAGGGTATGACAATATAACGGACGAGACGGACACGGTTATAATCGTGGAAGGGATGTTTGACTATATATCGGTTGACACGAAATTGCATCTTTATGAATCACCGGATATAAAGTGTGTGTTTACGTTCGGAAACAACATGGGGTTAAGCCAGATAAGGCTATTGAGGGACAAACCAGGCATAAGGAACGTGATTTTGATGTACGACCCCGACAAGCCGGAAATGATTAAGACAGTATCAATGACCTTACAAAGATATTTCAATGTACAGATTGCCGAACTGGAAGACAAGAAGAAAGACCCTGGGGATGCGACACAAGAAGAACTCCTATGGGCGCTTGACAATATGACAGAACCGATTAATTATTATACAAGACATTTATAGTGTTGATTTTTTGCCATTTATCCTAATTTTTGTTAGATTTGAAGTCAAAAATAAGGATATGGAAAAATCGCGGAAAATCAGTCTGGAGCAGTTTGTAATTAACTTGCAATTGGAGTATTTGAGTTGTAAATTACGTTCGATAGTTTACAATCGTATAGAAAGTGTCGAGCTTGTGAAGATATATAAGGACATAGCGGAGAAGAAGAAGACAAAAATTCTGAACTTAAAACAAAGGTTTCGCCTTGGTACGATGTTTGACAGTGACAAGGCGTTTTCAGATTTTTATTTGAAGGAATTTTTGCAGGAATACGGATTGCCGAACTTGCAATATTCGGAGAAAACGAAAAAGTCGGTTATGTTTTGGGACAGGTTCCACCTATTGAAACCGGGTACCATAGTGATATACAAGGGAAAGGAATATAAGGTGAAGATAAACCATCCGAATGACGATAATGTGGTGATATGGGTTAATGACGTGCCGGAACAGATACCATATACCTACTTCAAAATGAGATGGTTAGAAAAAATCGATATGAAAGACTTAAAATAATGGAGATAACATTTGTTTATCTCAAAATTAAATTGTTATATTTGCAGTGTAATTAAAGAACAAAAGTATGAATTATTTCGAGTATGAAGAAAAGGCGGCTACTACAGCTTGCTATAACGAAAAAGTGGCTTTATCCTATGTGACACTTGGCTTGTGTTCGGAGATGGGAGAAACCTATGAGAAAATCAATAACGAGGCAGAAACGGAAGAAATCTCTAAAGAAATCGGAGATATGTTTTGGTATCTTGCCATGATTCGCAAAGAGTGTAATCTTGATATTGAAGGTTGGGATTGGAAAGAAGCTTTGGCAAATGCAGAAGGTGCAGACGTGTTTGATTTGCCCGTGGAAGTCGGAAAGATTGCGGACCAGGTTAAAAAGTGGTTGCGTGATGATTGGAAAGACGCGGAAAACAATGTATTCCCGGAAGCACGGAAGAAAGCCGTTTTGGAAGCCTGGAAAAACGCCTGGAAGGTTATAAACAGTATGATTAACCGCGTCGGTCTTGATACGGAAAAGATTGCCGAACAGAATATCGAAAAACTGTTTTCACGCAAACAGCGTGACAAAATTCATGGAGCAGGAGACAACAGATGAGAAATTTTGACAAAATATTAATGACCGGGGCGCAGGGTACAGGGAAAACAACCCTATTGAAAGCCTTGCAGAATGAACCGGAATTTGACAACTGGAAGTTTTACACGAATGTTGTCAGAACGATGGTTGAAGAAGAAGGGATAACCATTAATGAAGAAGGCACGTCCGAATCACAAAAGAAAATATTCGACAAATACACCCAAATAATGGAAGATGCTATGAAACAACCTTCCATTAGTGACAGATGTATTATTGATGTGAACGCGTACACTTCATGGCTTTTTGACAACTGTAATCCGAAAGACAAGGATTATAACAACCTGGCAGAAGAGGACTTCAAAGAAAAGCGCCAGATTGTAAAACGGAAATACGAATTTCCTTTGCTTGTCTATCTTCCTATTACATTCAGATTGCAGGGTGACGGTGCGCGTTCGGAAGACGAGGAATACCAGAAGGAAATCGACCGTAAAATAAAGCAGATTGTCGATAATTACGGAATACCATATATTTCTGTTTCCGGTTCAACGGAAGAACGCGTACAGCAGATTAAGGATGCCGTATTTGGGAAAAAGGAAAAGTGATGGAAGTTTCTCTGTTGACTTTGAGAAATGTGGGACGGAAGCTTGGAATGCAGAATGTTTCCGGATTCAGAAAAGAAGACCTTTTGCAGCAAGTTGTCGAAAGGCTGGAAGCAAAAGGAAAGACGCTTGAAGAATATGCAAAGGAAACTTCGATAAATACCCAAAAGGGATATGTCAAGAAAAAGTTCAACCTTTCACCTAAAGGAGAAAACCCGTACAAGAAAGGGAGTATATCATATAAGGTGTGGCAAGAACTCGCAAAGAATGACGGACGTTCATTCAGCCGGATTGCAAAGGAAATAGGAACCCATTATAACGTGGTTTCCGTTTGTTGCAGGAATCATTTTGACAAATCATAAACTTGCCGTTTTTATTTAGATTTGATTTTTCACGGGGAGTGTAAGTAAAATACACTTCACTCCCCTTTACACCCTAAAATCATGGAAGAGTTGTATAAAGATTTAATCAAATATTTGGAGGATAACTTTTTGTCTTTCAATGCTTTAGATAATTATATCGTAGAAATTGATGGGCAGACATTCGAGTTGTTCGAGCCTTTCCAATGGGACAAAGAGGATAACGGAATTTTCTTTGACGATTCGTTCCAGTGGGTAGGAGACAGGACAGAATGTGACAATTATGTTTTCCGGTTCGGTGATGTATGGTATTATCTGAAAAAGGGAGACGAAAACAAGGTAAAACTTAACCGATTGCAGTATATTGGAAAAGCGAATTTGTTTGACGAAAGTTTGAGGCTTGACACCTATATAGGGGTGCACGGCAATTTTGAGCTGATGAACGGGATGCACTTCTATTCCGACTGGGTAGAAAAGGCGAAATTCATGGGGATAAGGGCGCTGGGTATATGCGAAAAGAATACGCTTGCATCAGCGTTCAAGTTTCAGAATGCGTGCCTAAAAAGCGACATAAGACCTATATTCGGTATGGAAGTTACCGTATATAACGAACAGAAGGACGTGCGATATACAGTAAAGCTGATAGTCAAGAATAAGGAAGGGTGGAGCAACCTATTGAAAATAAACAAGATTCTGAATGTCGACGAAAAAGGCTTTATTACGGAAAAGGAATTGCAGGAAATGAAAGACGGATGTTTTCTGCTACTTGACCCGAAAACATGTACGTTTGAAAACCTCCCCATATTGTCAAGAAAATGGAATGATACCTATTACCAGCTTGATACCGTGGAATACAAGAAGAATGACCGGGATAAAAAATATCTTGACAATCTGAAAAAGTTCGTGGGTGTGTATAAGCCCGTGGCGGTATGTGACGCTTGGTACCTGGAAAGACGGTATGCCCCTATAAGGGAAAAGCTTAACAGACTGGCAAAGGTAGTGAATTATGAGAGTGACAACCAGTACATGAAGAACTATCAAGAGTATTACGAAGAACTGTCAAAACTGATAGTGGACGAAGACAAGTTTTTCGGACTGTTTGAAGAAGCTTTGGTAAATCTTAATTACATATCGGTAAATTGTAACTATTTGCTGGAAACACAAGTACGGCATGCACCCCAATATGTAATGACGGAAGAGGAGAAAAAGAAATATTCGTCCAATACAGAAATGTTTGAATCGCTTGTCTTTGACGGATTGGCAGAACATCTGGAAATACTGGAAAGATACAGTGAAGAAGAACTGACGGAAAGACTGAACACGGAAATATCTATCATAGAGGAAGGTGATGTAGTGGACTACTTTCTGATGCTGAGGGACATTATCAGATGGGGAAGGGATAATAACATTTTGGTCGGATTGGGCCGCGGAAGCAGCGCTGGAAGCTTCGTTTCCTATCTTCTTGGTATTGTCAATGTAAACCCGTTGGAATACGAACTCCTATTCAGTCGATTTTTGACAAAAGGTCGTTTAATTCGGCATGAAGAGGAAGAAGTGGTAATGATAAACGGAGAAAAAGAAATATCCGGAAATGCTTTTATAAAGATTATCAGAAATGACGAGGAAATGATAATAAGAGCGAAAGAGCTAAAAGAAGGTGACGAACTGATAAACGAATAGTTGTATGATAGTAAAAAATATTGAAATAAAACGTCGGGCAAAGACCGTATTAGGGTCAATGCCAGATATAGATACCGACTTCCCAGGCAGAAGACGAGACGAAATAAAAGCTTACATGGAAGAACGGTTCGGTAAGGAGCAGGTTTGTTCGCTTGGCACCTATACTACTCTCCAGCTAAAAGAGGCAATATCGGACATGGCGCGTGCAGACGGCATACCAGTACAGTTATACAGATGGTTTACCGCTTGTATCGGAGATGACAAGGAAAAGACGATAGAGGAGTTTTTTAAGACTGTATGCGGAAAGGAAGACCTAAAGAAGTTCGTGAAGGAACATACAGAAACGTTCAACGACATGTTGGTAGTTCTTGGTTCACCTAAAAGCCAGTCGGTGCATGCGTGTGGAACCGTAGTGTTGCCAGATGGAAAAACATCCTACGAATGGATGCCCGTACATACACAAAAAGGACTTGTAGTTACGGACTGGGAAGGTTCGGAAGTGGAAGAGGCAGGCTTCCTAAAGGAAGATGTTTTGGGTATCATACAGTTGGATAAGTTCGAGGAAATGTTACGCTTGATAAAGGAGAACCACGGAATAGATATTGACATATACAGCTTGCCTTTGGACGATAAGCAGGTATTCGAGTATGCAGGTAAAGGATGGCTGGGAGATGTTTTTCAGCTTGGTTCAGCAGGATTATCCGGATATTGCGTAAAAATGAAACCGGAAAACATAAACGAACTGTCTGCATGTGTGGCTCTCTACAGACCTGGACCTATGGAAAACAATTTCCACAACGAATATATTTTGCGGAAGAACGGGGAAAAGGACTGGACAGAAGAAATGCCTATAGGCGGTGAAGAAGTGGTGAAGAAAGATTTTGGACTACTTGTCTATCAAGAAAGTATAATGTTATTAGCCCAAAAACTTGCCGGATTTGATTCTGAAACAACAGACCTTTTGCGTAAATGTTTGGGGAAGAAGGATTTAAAGAAGATAAAACTTTATAAAGACAAGTTTATTACTAATTATGCAAAAAATTTTGCTTCTAAGGGTGTCACAAAGGAATACGCGGAAAATCTTTGGAACCAAATGGAAGAGTTTGCAAAATATTCGTTCAACAAATCTCATTCCGTATGCTATGGTATGACCGCTTATATATGCCTATGGCTTAAGGTACATTATCCTATTGAGTATTGGAGTGCTACATTTTCATTCGCGAAAGATGAAAAGATACCCTATTATGTAAACGAAATACAGCAGTCCGGTGAGATAAAGATACATCCAGTAGATATCAACAAGTCAGATATAAACATTGTGTCCGATTATCGTACGAATAGCATGTACTGGGCATTCAATGCAGTAAAACAATGCGGAGAAAGAGCACAAGAATATATATCGGAGGAGAAAAAGAAGAACGGCCCGTTTTTCTCCTTGGAGGAATTTATAGACAGATGTGTAATTAAAGGCAGTCCGGTAAATAAATCTGTCATTGAGAACTTGATATTTGCAGGCGCATTTGACGAATTAGAGAATATCCAGGAACCGAAAGACCGTTTGGCCCTTATTGAGATGTATCGAGAAAATAAACGGGTCAAAGTATTGGAGGATAAGGATTTACTTACCAATATTATGAAAGTTCGTAAAGAACGCAATAACTGGTGGTGGTTGTTACAACAAAAAAGAACGTCCGGTTTTGCATTTTTTGATTATTATGATTTGGTGAATGAATATCATATGCCTAAATTAGACGACGAAACGGAGTTCCAGGACGTGTCTCAGATAAAATTTTGGGACATAAATTCCAAGAAAACCCGTCGTGCCGTGATAGGCGGTTATGTAATTGAGATAATAGAGAGAAAAAGCAAGAAGGGTATATTTGCCACTATAGTATTGGAAAGTAATTATGAGTTTATAAATGTAACTATTTTTCCAGAGTTGTTTGAAGAATACGGAGAGTTTTTAAGGGGTAGTAAAAAGAACATTTTGTTGGTTAATGGCGTGATTGTGTGGGATAAGTTCAGAGGAGAATATATTTTGCAGGCGAATGTTAATTCATTGTTTACAGTATTGACGTAAAATATTTTTGATATGAAAATTATGGTAGAAATCGGTACCAAGACCGTTGTTTTGGTATCACCGGACAAGGACGAGGAGATAGAACTCGATGATGTTACGACAATCAATTACTCGAATCTTTATGGAGAGGCGGTAACGGTATCTGGATTGCTTAACAAGGTCGGTCTAATGAAAGTTGAATATGAGAAGAAAGCGAAGGAAGAGAAACTGTTTTGTGATGTGTTTGCAGCTAATTTGAGGAAGAAATTAAGGCGAGAAGCGGCTACGAATGGAGGAAGAATAACGATTGATGGAGAATCTTTTAAGCTGACTGAAAAAGGGTTGGAGGATGCTATATTACTCAATGAACAGTATCAGAAAAATTTGATGAATCTTATTGAGATAGAATCGAAGAGAGACAAGTTAGACACCCTATTTTGGGCAGTACAAAGCAAGGACAAGAAACTTAACAATTTGTTACCAAAGATTGTACCGCAAGACTTTGAAAAAGAGCTTATTGAAGGAAAGATAAATACTTTTAAGATAGTAAAAACTGATTATTAATTTTTAAAAAATTTGTGTTATGGCTTTTGATAGAAGTAAGTACAAAAAAGCGAGTGTAGAATCAATTGATGAAACAGTAGGAAAAGCAGCCGCAACAATGGGCGGTGGTTTTGGACAAGGCGGCAGAGCCTCATTTTTTAATCTGAGCGAAGACGGAAGATATGTATTGCGCGTATTGCCGTCGTTGACAGGGAAACCCTATATGCCGAGAAAGACGGTTAAACTTCCTATCGAATGTGCGGTATATGATAAGGACGGGAAAGACACCGGAAAGAAGGAAATTAGACAAAAAGACGTCTTTACTTCTGATATCCACAGCAACCGGATGAACGGTGAGGATGCAGTATTGACCTATATCAGTCATGTGTATAACCTGGCAAACGATATCCAGGACAAGGACGAGCGCGCAAAATTCCTCTATCCTATCAGCGGTTATCGCAACAAGCAAAAACAATGGATATGGGGCATGAAAGCCATGCTTAACTATGTGGCTTATGTATGGGCAGAAAATGACGTGTACCGTCTTGATTTGCGCCCGGATTGGTGGAAGAAAATGAAGAACATTTCTATGGAACGTGCCGGAGGTTCGGATGATGGAATAATTAATCTTGACATTTTTTCTGACCCGGACGAAGGTTACCCGTTGATTGTTAACGTTACCACGGACGAAAACAAAAAGAAAAATTTCGACATTACTTGCGGAATGCCGGATGCTAATAAGCGCCAGACTTGGGACGATTTCTTTGCGAAAAACCGTGTATCAGACGAAGTGTTCGGTATTATGGAAGAACTCCCTACCCTGGATGATATGTATGTGGACGTATTTTCACGCAAAGACTGGGATATGCAGTTGGAAGGATTGGAAAGAATCGACGAGGAACAATCATACGGTATTTTCCAGGACGACGTATTCTTGAACAAACTCGAAGAACTTGACAAATTGGTTCCGGAAGAGGACGAAATCAAGGAAAAGAAAGCTCCTAAAAAAGCCCCCGAGACAAAGAAGGTGAAAACGGAGGAACCGAAAGAAGAGCCAACAAAGACGGAAAAAAAAGCAGGCGGTTATCCTACATTGACGAACCTCAAAAAGGAACTCCGTGCCTACATTGCCGATAACTACGAAGACAAGGAATTACCGGAAGAATTGACTGTAGCAGAACTCCGTAAATGGTACGACATTGCACAGGAAGGTGGCGAACTGCCTTTTGAGGATTACGAAGAGCCGGAAGATGAAGAACAAGGAGCGGCAGACCCAGAACCGGAAGATACGGCAGTTGAAGAAAGGGAAGCATCAGCAAGCGTTCCTAATTCCATTGCGTCGCGCTTAAGAAACTTGAAAGCGAGAACTTCAAAATAAATCACACAAGGAAGGGTAATTTTTACCCTTCCATTATTCCTATTATTATGAAAAATCTTTACAGAATAATCCTCATTTCGGGTATGATAATAATACTCATATTGTTATTCTTATCTATCAAGAAAGCAAGGGAGAATGAAAGGTTGTTATATGAAGTGGAATTTTATACCGATTCTTTAAACAGATATACAAAGGTTTACAATTCCGAAAGTTTTTCTAAATTGAAAAAAGAAAACAAAGAATTATACAATCGATTGAAGGAAAAGGAAGCACTTGTAGAGGCAGTGGAATTTGAATGGAAATACAAGTACGAAGGACTGGAAAGGGAGGTTTCCGAATTGAGGAAAACGGACAGCCTCTATACATTCAAAGAAGAAACCGATACGGTAGGATATGATTTACAGGTGTGGGCTACGCACTTGGCAAAGTATAAGATTAATTTCAATATAACCAACAAATTCCTATTGACAAACCAGCGTATAGGGGACAGTAACCGTATGGAGATAACTTCTCAACTGCCCGGAAAGATAGGTGACGTTACAATGTGGACAAAACCGGATAAAAAGAAAAGATTCGGGTTCGGGGTGTCGGTAGGTGCCGGATATGGAGTATTCAACAAGGATTTTGATGTGTTTGTGGGATTAAGTGGAACATATATAATTTGGTAACTATGTTTGTACAGATAAATAACAAAAGGATAAAGATTACTTCTATCAGCAGATATAATGACGAGGGTTATTCACAGTCAACCAAGAAGTTCAGAATAGCTTTAAAGATTTCCAATGTCTGGGAGAGCTTCTATTTTGACAAGGAAGTAGAGAAAGATAATGTTTTGAAAAATCTTGACAATACATTAAAGGTGACAGCGTTATAAGCGAATAATTGAAATTTCTGACAATAAGATTGATTGAGAAATGAGACTGGTTGAGAGACATATTATCAAGGATAACCGATTTGAGGAAGTTTGCCACAAGTCCGGATTATTGTACAATTATGTTTTGTATAATGTCCGTCAAGGCATCTTCTCAAATAGTTATTTGAAAGAATATGAATTTTCAACTAAATTAAACAGAGAAAACCAGTTTGATTTCAGAAATTTGCCTTCTTCTATTTCTCAACAAGTGATAGCACAAGTGTTTTCAACTATAAAAGGATGGATGAGGAGTGTTAAGGAATTTGAGAAAAGTCCTTCAAAGTTTCACTCAAAACCCAAATTACCGAAATACAAAAGCAGCAAGAAACAAAACATGATTGTTTTCACTACTGCTTCTTGTAGAGTAAAACAAGATGGATATATTCATTTTATTAAAAACATTATACAACCAATAAAAACCAATGTAAAGAAAGAAGAACTTAAACAAGTAAGAATTGTGCCGCAAGCAACATGTTATGTTGTGGAAGTGATTTATGAAAGAAAGGAACAAAATCTTGATTTACAGAAAGATAATTTCCTTTCGATTGATTTAGGATTGAACAATCTATGTACATGTACCAACAATGTAAACCAGAAGTTTTTCATTGTAAACGGGAAAGTTGTCAAATCTTTTAATCAATGGTTCAACAAAACAAAAGCAAGACAAATGTCTTTTATGGGAGATAAAGGTACTTCAAAAAGATTAAAGAGGTTAGTTTGTTACCGTAACTTATGGATTAATGACAAGATGCATAAAATCAGCAGGTTTATCATTGATTTTTGCAAGAAAAACAATATAGGTACGATAGTAATAGGTCTTAATAAGAATTGGAAGAACAATATCAATCTTGGAAAGAAGAACAATCAGAATTTTGTTGAAATTCCTTTTTCAAGTCTTGTTGACAAAATCTCCTACAAGGCAAAGTTAGTCGGCATTGATGTAAAGATAACGGAAGAAAGTTATACATCCAAAGTAGACCATTTTGCTTTTGAAACTCTCGAAAAACATGATATTTACCTTGGAAACAGAAAGAAACGCGGATTGTTCCAATCATCTGTAAATCAACTGATTAATGCAGATATAAACGGTTCAATAGGAATAGCAAGAAAAGTATTCGGTGATTCTGCTGTACGGCAGATAATCGGTAGTGGGTTAGCGTTTAACCCTATCAGAGTAAATATTTTGTGATATAAATACGAATTTGATGAATAAACTTAAAAATTTTAATAACGTGACCGGGAAGATGATAATAAGTACGGATTGGCATTTGAAGCCGTCCAATATTGAAGAAATAACGGAATTGCAAAGGCAGGAATTGAATGTAGCAGAAGACAATGGTATAACCAATCATGTGTGGTTAGGTGACATATTCGATTCCCGTATATCACAGAGACAAGATGTTTTGAACGCCTTTTCCTCTATTCTTGACATGTATGCGAGGATGGAACACAAAATATATTGCATTCCAGGAAATCACGATAAGAGCGACTATAGTTCGGACGAGTCGTTTCTTGACGCGTTCAAGTATCATAAAGGGTTCAAGTTGATAACTGATTTGGACGCTTTCGAGATTGGCGGTGTAATATGTTATTTTATGCCGTTTTTTGACAATGCGATATGGTTAAAAGGGATGGGCGATGTGTTGAAGGAAAAGAATCATAAGACGCATGTACTATTTACTCATATCGCATTTCAAGGAAGTAGGAATAATGACGGTAGCGAGGTGGAAAGCGATATAAAACCTTCTTTGTTTAAAAACTTCGGTATGGTATTTTCCGGACATTACCACGATTTCCAGGAAATAGGAAAGAATATCGTGCACTTGGGAAGCATCACCCAGAACAATTTCGGGGAAGATGATAAAAAGGGGTTTTGGTTATTGGATGATGATTTGACATACGCGTTTATTCCGTCAACAGGGAAGCGATACAGAAAGGTTACTGTGAACCTGGAAAACACGACTTTCAAGCAAGCGGATAAGATTGTAAAAGATTTTCAGAAGAAAAACAAGGAAGATTTTATTCGTGTTGAATTCGTGGGCACAAAAGATGCAATTTCCTCTATCGACAAGGAAGAATATAGAAAACTTGGTGTGGACGTGAAAGTTAAGTCCGTAGAACTGGAAACGGAAGAGGTGGAGACAGCAGAAGAAATCAAAGCTTTGTCCGGTTCCGATATTGCAGAAAAATTCAAGGGATTTTGCGAACAGAACGATTACTCCTATAATGAAGGAATGGAAATTTTAAAGGAGGTGTTATAATGGGATTGGAAGAATTATTTGGAAGAATAGAGAAACGTTTCGGAAAGGAAGCGGTAGTAGGCAACGATATAAAGGTAGACACCGTGTCTTCCGGCAGCATGGCATTTGACGAGATATTAGGAGGAGGTTTTGCACTTGGAAGAATACACGAAACTTACGGAAATGCTTCGTCGGGTAAAACGTCTGCGGCATTACATTTAAGCGCGTCCGTTCAAAAAACACTTGGAAAAGCGGTCGGTTATGTGGATGTGGAACAGGCGCTTGACCTGGAATATGCAAAAGCGCTTGGAGTTGATTTAAGCCGCGACAAGTGGATAATGTCTCAGCCGGACAGTGCGGAGCAGGCGCTTGAAATTGTGCGTGAAATGTTGGAAGCACCGGAAATCGGATTGGTGGTATTGGATTCTGTTGCCGGACTGGTCCCGGAAGCTGTTTTGCAGGGTGAAGCAGGGGATGCGAAGATAGCACTTGTAGCACGCCTTATGTCACAGCAATTAAGTATACTGAAGAATATATGTAAGCGAAACAAAAATATGCTTCTATGTATCAATCAGACAAGGCAGAAAATCGGAGGTATGGGATTCGGTCCTACGACAACCACACCAGGAGGTGAAGCCCTTAAGTTCTATGCTACACAAAGAGCCGAATTTGCCCGTATAGGCACGGAAAAGACCGATGGAGTGGCAACGGCCAATAAGACACAAATAAAAGTCGTAAAGAATAAGATTGCACCCCCTTTCCGTGTATGCCAGGTAATGTTAGAGTACGGTGTAGGATTCGACACGGTACAGGAGCTTATAGATATGTCTATAAGGGAGGGGATTTGTTCTAAAAAGGGCGCTTGGTTTTACTATGGCGAGACACGGTTAGGACAAGGAATGGATAACGCTAAAAAAGCGTTGTCGGATAAGGATTTGTTTAATGAAATTAAAAATAAATTGACAGATAAATTATGTACCCCGAAAGATTGATATTAAGAAATTTTTTGTCATTTGAAGAACTTGACTACACCTTTACAAAGCAGACTTTAGGAGTGACTGGAGAGAACCGAACCGAGGAAGACCAGCTTTCCAATGGTAGCGGAAAATCAAGTTTGTCACAAGGCTTGTTCTACGCGATATATGGCGTTAATCTAAGAGGAAAGGAAGACAAGAAACTGATACGTAAAGGTACGAAAGAAGCCTATACTAAAGTTGAAATATTTTGTCAAAAACGGAAAGAAACGCTGATAATTGAGCGTACAATTCCATTGAAAAGTTCTTCCAAAGTATCGCTGACCCTAAAGAAAGATGATGTGGAGACACCCGTAACGGTAGCCACTGTACTGGATGCGAATAAATACGTGATTAACTGGATTGAGATTACACCGGAAGATGCCAAGTCCTATTATATCGTAACAAAGGGTAATTATTCGTCTTTCTTTCGTTCGTCCAATACGGAGAAACTTGCCTTGATAAGTCGCTTTGTCAATTTCTCCAATATTGACAAGACAAAAGGCGTGATTTCCGAAAAAGTCGGAATATTGGAACAAGAATTGCACAAAGAAGAATGCTTGAAAAATGTTGCGGAAGGCAAGAAACAAGCTTATGAGGAACAGATTCAGCAAGTGTTGAACGAAGACCCGGAAGAAAAGAAAAAGGGTGTAATAGGCGAAATTCAGTCCGAAATATATTCTTTACAAATTCTTAATGAAGACCTTGTAAAGACACGCATTCCCAAAGCGGAAAAGAATATCGAAGGTGTAGACAAGGATATTGAAGGGCTTGTAAAGCTGAAAGAAGAAGTGAACAAGGAGCTTGAAAGCTTCGATATGGATGTTTACAAGGACACCTATAAGGAGATAGACACGGAAATAGCCGGATTGAAGAAAGACAAATCGAACAAGGAGGAAAGGCGTAAAGATTACGCATTGAAATTAGCTGATTATGAGAAGAAATTACAGAAGGTTGAAGTATTGCTTTCTGGCGTCATTGTGTGCCCTAACTGCAATCATAAGTTTTTTATGGATGCTGACAAGGATTTTGAAGAACTGGAGGCTGACAAAGAGGCTTATAAAGCAGCCATTGACAAGAATACGGTAAAGAAAAATGAATATGAAACCTCTATTAATGAACTGGAAGACCTTATCTCCCAATACCAGGATGTAAGGAAGGAAACGGAGGAGGAAGAACGCAAATTGCGTGTCCGTCGTGGAAAGGTGGTTGACAAGCTGATGGAGATTGAAGACCGTATAAGGGGGTTTGAGCGCGAGAAGAAAGGGTATGAAAACTCTATTGTCAAAATGCGTTCAGAGGTTGAAACAAACCGTTCTCTCATTGATTCCAAGACCGGGTATATAGAGGAATTGAAAAAGCAGAAAGCGGAAAGACCCTCTATCAAAGACCAGGAAAAGGCGGTAGAAAAACTTTCCAAGGACATAGAGGAAGGCAACAAAAAAATTCTTGACAAGAAAAACGAGATTTTCAAAGTACAGCAATGGGATAGCCGTTTTAAAGACTTTAAGATGTACCTGGCAATGGAACAGATAAAGAATATTCAGAGTGCTGCCAATGATGTACTAAAGAAAATGAAAAGCGATTTGCGTCTGATGATTGAAGGTTTCAAACGGAATGCGAACGGAACATTGAAAGAGGAGATAACACCCTATGTTTTCCGTGACGAAATGGAAAGCTTTTTCTTCTATTCGGGCGGTGAACAGGCACGTGTGGAAGTGGCTCTTATCATTGCAATACAAAGCATGATTAATGCGACGAAACAGTATGGAGGCATGGACTTTTTATTACTGGACGAGGTGCTGGAAAGTAGCGATTCTCTGGGGATAGAAAACATAATTTCCTCTACGGAATTTTTGAAACAGTCTATATTGATTGTTACCCATGTGCCGAAACTCAATGACGAGATAAAACAACTGAAAGTAATCAAAGAAAACGGAATATCAAGATTGGAGGTGTAACATGAAAGTATTTATGGGATTTGACCCTGGAACAAAGGGGTTTGTTTCGATGATTGCGGAAGATGGGTCCTTTATCAAGGCTGAACCTATTTTCCGGGACATTAAGGTAGTGGATATGATAGAGACGGCAAACAGGCTGCTTGCTTTTGTCGAAGGGTATGAAGTCCGGCATGTTGTGATAGAGGATGTACATGCGCTGTATGGGTCTTCTGCAAAAGGAACATTTACGTTTGGTTATAATTCGTGCGTGCCGGAATTCTTTTGTGCAATTGCCGGATTACCCTATACAAAGATACCGCCTAAAAAATGGCAGTCGGACATGCACAAGGGTATAAAGATGGTAACAAAAAACGATGGTACCAAGACAGTAAAGGACGTAAAGAAAATGAGTATCGTGGCTGCACACCGTATTTTCCCGGATGTGAGTTTAAAAAGAACAAACAGAAGCCTAAAGGATGATGATAATTTTGCAGATTCCTTATTGATGGCTGAATATGGACGTAGACATTTTAAATAATAATATTATGGAAGAATATATAAGAAAAAGTTTTATAACGCCTAACGCAGCAATAAAGGCTGCTTGTATTAAGGCAGGAATGACAGAAGAAGATTATTATAATACATTGGGAGAATGCCGAATGTATGGTGATAATAAAGAGAAGAACAAAGAATATCAAAGGGAATTGTGCCGGAAGATATTCAGACCGACACCGGAAGAAGAGGAAGAAGATATCAACAGGTGGAAAGAAGACGGTGCAAAAGTTATGAGCTTCGAGGATTGTGTAACCTTGGTATTGGAAGGATTGCCAATTAAAACAAAGAAAGATGATATATTGGAAATGTGAAAACAAGGAATGCACGGAGTTCGGGAAGGAAATTATAGAGACGCGCCCGATGTTTAAGTACACCGACAAGGGAACCGTGCCTATTAATGTGCCTTACTGTAAGGTATGCGGAAAACAGATGGGATATAGGGAAGAATTGCCGGAAAGCGAAGGCGATATAAACGTGGCGTTCGCTTCTTTCGGTTCCCAGTCCAACGAAAACAAAGCCTCTATTCTCAAAGACAGATACAAGAAAGGTCTTGAAAAAGATGGTATTAATGAGGTTATTAAGGCTAAAAGGGATAAAATGACTAAGGACTTTTTCGGTGGGTGATATGTTAATCTTATGTTAAAATGGCATACGCAGTTGCTTATCTCATAACATAATCTTATCTTTGCATTGTGAGATTAAGAGATGAAAAGTCAAACAACAAAAAGATAAAGATTATGAAATCACTTGAAGAACTTAAGAACAGCATTTACGAGAAGATAAACGAAATTAGAGATTTCAATAATGATGATTCTAAAATGTTTAATGAAGATGGTAGTTACAACTACGATGAACTGGATGCTTTTCTTAAGAGACACAAGAAAAAGAACTATATGAAAGCCGCTTGCATGAGAATGATTAAAAATTATCTTGACAGATTGTATGACGGCTGGAAATTCTACGAGAAAGATTATTTGGTTTATGTAAATGACTTTAAAAGATTTGGATAATGAACGAATTAATAGAAAATATATGGACGCTTGTAGCTCTCACGGGCTACAAGTTTATAACAGTGAATTTTTTAGGAACATACAAGGTGTTCCTGGTGGAAAATTTTGCCACAAAAACAAGGGATAATCCGTTTAACGAGGCGCGCGGAGCGGTGGATATAACGGAAGATGTTAAGCACCTTACTTTCCAATTGTCCGAAATGAACCCTATCGGAATAGACACCCGGTTACAGGGAAGACCGAGAAAGGATTTTAAGTTCGGAAATGACGATTACATTTATTTTATTGCTAACAAGAAAAACGAATTTTGATATGGCAAGCGAAAGATTAACAGTTAGTGAAAAAGATAGGATTGCAAAAAGTATAATCAATCCTATTATAGAGCAATCAAGAAAAGAATTTGAAGATTTTGGTAAATTCGTCGACGAATTTTTCAAGAAAAATCTACCAAAAGATGTTGTTGAGTTTATGGATAAATATCCTAATGTAGTAAAAACCAAAGAATGTATTTATCTGGTAAGTTTTACACGCGAACGAATATACAATATAGTAAGTTATATTGAAGTAAATTATTTTGTATATTCGTTTATAACTGATGCAAAATTTGAAGAATTGAAAAATTCGACGGAAGCAAAACTTTTTGTCAATAGAATGATTGAGTTAAATAGGAAAGCATCTAATATCAAAAACCGGACAAAATGCGCACTTGAAAATATCAATACAACAAAAAAATTGAAAGATAATTTTCCAGAAGCGTATGCTATTCTCACGGAAACTTCTAAAGAAGATGTTAAGAGGAATGAATGTGACAATATAGAAAAATTGCGTGCAGAACTTTCAAAATTATAAAGAGTATGGTTAAGTCGAATTTAGACCCTAAAGTATTGGAGGGAAAGATAAAAGAATATAACAATGCCTATCGTAGAGGCGAATCGGAAATAACGGATGCGGAATTTGACGCGCTGGTAGAACAACTGTATGAGGTCAACCCCAATGCAGATTGGTTCAAGAAAGGGGTCAATGACGAGGTTTCTGGAAGAAAAGAAAAGTTACCTATCCCGATGTACAGTCTTGAAAAGGTAAAAACTTATGACGAGATTGTAAGGTGGGTAAAATCATGTGGATTAAAAGACATGGATAGATTGATTATTACTCCTAAATTCGATGGTATCTCTTTATGTGTGGATGAATATAATAAGAAGGCGTGGACGCGTGGAGACGGTGAGGTAGGGCAAAATTGCACTTCTCATTTTACACAGATGATTAACCACGAATTTAAGGATGTGAAAAGAACGGAAGGATATTATACTTTTGGAGAAGCCATTTTCCGTAATTCCACTTTCTTGACATTAAAGAAAAAGACAAGTTATAAGTCTGCAAGAAACGCAGTTGCTGGTATCATCAATTCGCCTACTGTATCAGTTAATGCCAGGAATATCCAGTATATAAGATATGGGTATTCCAACGAGGATTGGGACAAGGTAAGTATGCTCGCCTATTTGAATGATAATTCGGCAGTAAAGGTTCGTTATGTGGAAACGTTTGTAGAATCAATCATACATAGCGAAAAGATGTTTAATGAATATATGGACAATATTTTCAAGGGCATAACAAATGATTACAAATGCGACGGTCTTGTTATAGACGTGGATAGTGCGAAAATAAGAAAAGAGCTTGGAAGATTGCCGAACGGCAACCCACGTTATGCAATTGCCTACAAGAACCCGGATTGGTCGGAAAGAGAGGAAACAGAGGTAGAAAATGTAAGATGGCAGATTTCCAAAGACGGAAGATTATCCCCGGTAATTGACATTACACCCGTTGAATTGTGCGGAGCTACGGTTTCCAAATGTACAGCATATAATGCCCGTTATGTAAAGGATAATTTTATTATGCCAGGTTCACGTGTCATTATTTGCCGTTCCGGTGATGTGATACCGAAACATATATTTACCGTGTCTTGGCCTACTTTAAAAAGTTGTTTGCCCGACAAGTGTCCCGTTTGTGGGAAACCTTTGGAGATGGACAGAAACAATGTGGACTTGATTTGTTTCAACAAAAATTGTGACGGTGTAATGCTTGCCAAATGTGTATATTTTTTCAACACTTTAGGTTTTGAAGAGTTCGGAGAACCGACAATAAAGAAACTGTTTAACGCTGGCTACAAGACACCGGATAGCATTCTCCTATTATCAGAGGAAGACCTTAAGAAGATTGAAGGCATAGGAAATGTAGGTGCAAAGGTACTGTCAAGACAGTTTGAAAACTTAAAAAAGAAAGGTACGAACTTTGCAAAATTATTGACAGCCTATAATAAATTTGGGGGTGTAATAGCCGAAAAGACATGCCAAAAAATTCTTGACGGATTAAAGTTATATACTTGTAAAGATGTAGCTGATTTTGCAAAAGAATGTGATGAAAGTTGGGCGGCTGATATTGAAGACAAAGTTGAAGGTGTCGGATTTAATACAGCTTTAGCATTTGTTTTAGGTATTAAAGATTGGTGGGCGAATGACGATGATTCTGCACATATCCCTATAACTTATTACGGACTGGAAGAAAAATCTTTTGAAGGGCAAATAACGGTCGTATTTACCGGATTCCGTTCACCGGACACGGAAAAGAAATTGACGGATAAAGGTCATAAGATAGGTTCTTCTGTAAGCAAGAAAACAACATGCTTGGTGGTGAAGGAAAAAGGATTGGGAACCATCAAGGAAAAGAAAGCGGAACAATACGGAATACCCGTTTTCACGTTTGAGGAATTTAAGGAAAAATTCAATGTTTGATTGAGTTTCTTTTGTTTGTTTGACATAGTGGGAGAGGCTGGTTTGAGAAAATAAGCCTCTTATTTTTGTAAATCTTTTGGTAATGAGATATTGGTATAGAGATAAGGACTACGTTTATATTGGCTTTAATTATAACGCCAATTTTGTAAATAAAATGAAACGTGATTTCGGAGCCAAATATAACCCGGCTTTGAAAGAGTGGTATTTTGAACCTTCTTTAGAAAAATCTCAAATGTTAAAATATTTCTTGGAGGGTAACGGATTCAAGAACGAAAAACCGGAAAGACAGATAGAAATACCTCTAAAGGAAATCAAGCCCCTTGTAAACGAAAAGGAGTTGAAAGAAATGTTTGATTACCTGGGATTACCGCTACATCTAAGAGATTATCAGATAGAGGGCGTGTCCTATATGGTTAATCATGGGAATTGCCTTAATGGTTGCGGACCAGGTGTAGGGAAAACGAGGCAGTCTATAGCACTGGCAGAATTGCTTAACCTATTCCCCTGCATTGTGGTTTGTCCGGCAACGGTAAAACAAAGCTGGGTCAACGAATGGAAGCTGTGCAACCCTAACAGAACGGTACATGTGATTGATTCAAAGGACGAGACCAACACGGACTGGAAAGCGGATGTTACGGTAATAAATTATGACTATCTTTTCAAACGCAGCGCAAAGGAGGAAGGTAAGAAAGAAGTAAAACTTCGTTACAGTCGTTCCCTTACCAAGAAATGGGGATTAGCGGTAATCGATGAAATACACCTATGTAAGAATCCAAAGTCTATACGTTCTAAGTGCGTGCAGAAAATCGTGGAGAATGCGGAAAAAACCATAGGATTGAGCGGTACGGCAATCATGAACCGGCCCCAGGAGCTTATCAACATATTGCGGATTATTGGAAGGTTCAAAGAGATATTTCCGGATTCGTTATATTATCTCTATAGGTATTGTGCAGCAAAGAAAACGCGGTTTGGGCTTGTGTGTACCGGGGCTTCTTGTACGATGGAACTGAACAAGGTAATAAAGCATTACTGTTATTTCCGGAAGGAATTGCGCGATGTGGTAGATGAATTACCGCCTATAATCAAACAGACGGTGAACGTGCCGATAACCAATAAAAAGGAGTATCGGAAGGCAGAAAAGGATTTTATCGAATGGCTGGCTAATATTGACATAGAGGCGGCAGAACGTGCCATACGTGCGGAGCAGCTTGTAAGGTTGTCCGGATTGAAAAAGCTGTCTATAAACGGAAAGATAAAGTTTATTATCCAGTTTTTGAAGGAGTGGAGCGAGGCGAACGAGGACGAGAAAATGATAGTGTTCGGTATCACGACCGACATACTGGAAAGGCTTGGAAAGGAGTTCAAGAACAGTGAGGTTGTGACCGGGAAATACAGCACGGAAGAAAAGATGCGAAAGGTTGAGACATGGAAGAAAGAAAAGACCTTCCTATTTGCCAACATTGCATCATTATCTACGGGTATAGACGGTTTGCAGAAACATTGTTACAACATGGCGTTTATTGAATTGCCGCAACGTCCGGCAGAACTGGAGCAGGCAACCGGGCGTATAGACCGCATGGGGCAGACGCAGACTATGAACGTCTATTTTTTGCTGTCCAGTGACACAATAGACACGCAGATACGCGAATTATTAGACGGAAAGATAAAAGTAACGGATGCAGTCAACAAGGGTATTGACGTACAGGTAAGCCGTGACGATTCAATGGATATTGCACTGATAAAGAAGTTGAAAGAATGGAAAGAAAAGAAATAACAATATTTACCGACGGCAGTTGTGAATGGAAGTCACGTCTTGGCGGTTGCGGTGTGTATATCCAGGAAGAAGGAAAGGAATACTTTATCTCCAAAGGGTATAGCGACACCACTATAAGCAGATGTGAACTAAGGGCGATATTGCATGCCGTGCAGAGCATGAAAAAGGACGTGCCTCTAAAGGTTACGATATGGAGCGATAGCCAGTATGCGGTTAGCTGTATGACAGACCCGGAATTAAGACCGACGGTAAACAAGGATATTATAGAAAAAATAAAACAAGAACTATGCGAGCGTAGACGGATGGTCGTACGGTTTATGAAAGTCCGGGGACATGAAAAGGATGTGAGTAACCCTATAATATACGGGAACCATGTAGCCGATATGCTGGCAGATTATAAGAATTTTGATAATTACGAACTTGATAAAATAATAGAATTATGAATGAGGATTTTGTTTTTACTAAAGAAGAGAAAGTTAACAAATTGTTTAAAGTTTTTAACGTATTAAGGAACAGTTTGCAGTGTAAACGTATGGTTGTTGGTGGAAGCATGGCAATGTATGTACACGGATTTTGTGTTGAACCGCACGACCTGGATATAGAGATAGAGGGGATAAGTGACGATTCTCTGCGTGCTCTAAGTACGATGGCAAGGATAAACAAGGACATGAAAAGCGACATCCTTTCCGAATATCCGGAAACAAGTCCTCTATATCGTATAAAGATAGAGGATGTGGACGTAGACATATGGGTAATGAATAAGATAGACTACAACAGGACCGTTTTCTACAATAATATAGAATTCGGTGATGTTCTAAGCGTAGTTAAAAAGAAAATGGACATGAAGCGCGAAAAGGACTATAAATCATTAGTTGATTATATCAACCAGTTAACCTACTTTACAAAATGAAATGGAGTGACAGACAGTTAGCCATTTTCGACGCATACGAGAACACACGAAAGAATATTGCCATAGAAGCAACGGCAGGCAGCAGCAAGACAACTTGTATAGTGGAGTGTTGCAGACGGACACCACCTAATAAAAAGGTTCTGTTTATGGCATTCAACAAGAGCATTGCGGAAGAATTGAGGGAACGTTTGCCGTCTCATATAGATGTAAACACTTTTCACTCTAAAGGTTTGCGTGTATTGCTTTCCAATTTCCGTATAAAGCCGAAAATCAACGAGAATAAATGCTTTGTTATCGGGAAGAAAATTCTTGAAACAAAGGATATGGACGTGAAGCAACAGATTCGATACCTATTCGAGATACAGATAATATGGAATTACATAAGGGTAAATCTCATTACGGATTACGAGAAGGAAATACCGGGTATCTGTATTGAAAAGAATATCGAATTCCAGGAACGTATGGTAGGGGACATGGAACAAATTAGAAATGCCTGGCACAAGGAAATGAAGAAGATAAATTCAGTAAAAGAAATTAACATTGATTTTACTGATATGCTTTATTTCCCTTACCAACTACTTGATAGTGAGGATTTCCCTAAATATGATATTGTTACCTTGGACGAACAACAAGATGCGAATACCTTACAAAAAGAGCTTGCTTTACGCTATATAAAGAAAAGCGGTCGATTTGTAGTTGTTGGTGATTCCAGGCAATGTATATACGGTTTCCAGGGGAGTTCTTTAGAGGTTTTCAAGTCCTTGCAATCTTATCCCAACACCATAGTATTACCGTTGGATATTACATACAGATGCGGCAAGAACATAGTCGAAGAAGCTCGAAAAGTTTTTAACAACGGGATTGTTGCTGCACCTAATGCGATAGACGGTATTGTAAGAAAAGGAGAGTTTGACGAAGCGGAAAACGGGGATTTTATTCTATGCCGGAACAACCTACCTTTGGCAACTGTCTTTCTCTATTTGTTAGAAATGGGAAAGAAAGCGACAATAAAAGGTAAGGATTACGGTGATGCACTTGTGGCGTTGGTGGATAAGATAAAACATATTGAAGACTTGGACACGATGTGCGAGAAGAAAATTTCGGAACTCAAAGAACGGGGTTTTACTGATATCCAGGCAAAAAATAATCCTTCCTATGTAATCCTTCTTGAAAAGTGTACTATATTGAAAATGCTTTACAAGAACTGGGGAGATATGAAGAAGTTGGAAGACAATATAAAGGAGATATATAAGGACGATACGGAAGGTATCGTATTATCCACTATCCACAAGTCTAAAGGACTGGAAGCAGACCGTGTTTTCTTGCTGAACAGGAGTTTGATTCCCAGCAAGTATGCGAACACAGAAGAAGCGCTGTATAATGAAAAATGTTTATTGTTTGTAGCCATAACAAGAGCAAGAAAGGAGCTTGTATATTGCAATGTTTAACGACGAACCAAAGAAGACCGTATATACGGAAATAGACCGTGAATTCAAGCGCATGAAACCGGGCACGGAATTTTGCCGGATTGAATTTATCTCAAAGATAAAGGATTTCCACCCCAGTTCTGTAAGAAGTGGAATAGACCACTTCCTATTAAAGAAAATGAGTAAAGGAGAAGTAAAAAGAATTGACAAAGGTAAATATATGAAATTATGAAAAAGATGAAAATGTATATTCCCGTATTGGAACCGGGAAAGAGTGTATCGCTTATATGTGCCAACAAGGTAACAGGACTGGAAGAACACCTGCCTACACAAGAAATGCTTAACATCCATATGGAACAGCAAAAAATCATGATACAGAAGGACAAGGATTACAAGGTACATCCTCTATATCTTTTCGTGGAGAAGGAAGAATTCGATGATTTGGTAAGAAGGATAAGGGGGAAGAACAGAAACGCGGAAACGGCTTGTATTCCGCTTGTATGCCAATATCCGGCAGTCCCTATATGCGTGCTTTGTCTCAAACAGGAAGAGGAGGCGAAAGAATGATATTTGAGTGCACGTTTACCTATATGGCACCCGACCCGAATTCGACAAACGGTAATTATAAAAAGTTTGTCGATGTCATAGCCGTACAAGCGGAAAATTACATGGACGCTGAAACAATGGCAACTGGGTACGGGATGTTCAATATAGATGCGGACTTTGCCATATCTCCTATTAAGGAGGTGATTATAGATTCGGTGCAGCGTAACGAAAAGCACGGGGGACGATGGTACAAATGCACGGGCGTATACAGTGAGGTAACCGTTTCTGGAAAGCTGAAACAATACAAGCTGGTTATATTGCAACAGCATGAGGACTTTATAAAAGCCTCTACTAAAGCGTTGGAATACATGCAGGATTGTGTAGGCACATGCAGACTGATGAAGGTAGAGGAAACCCCTATAATCGAATATGTGGAAAAGGACTGATATGTTAATTATATGTTAAAAGCACATAAGCAGTTGCGTATCTCATAACATAACCTTATCTTTGAGGTGTGATAAGGAAAGAAAGTCAAACAAAATAAAGATAAGGTTATGAACTCAGTATTTAAAGCAAAAAAAACAGATTCTTGAAAACACTCTTTCAAAGGTTGCAAAAGTTAGTGTTGAAATAACTTTCGCCCGTACTAATATGATAACGATTGCTTGGGACGAAGAAAACAAAAGCGCGTTTGAAAGATTACAAAATTACTTCAAAGGAAAATTGTTTGATTATGAGTATGACGAGGAATGCGATATGTCTGTTTGTTGTTTGAATTTATAACAAGAAGGGCTTTTAAAATCCCTTCACAATTATAATACTATGATACGAATAACCAACCCTAAAGGAGAAACCCAGGTGCACACAGAAGAAAGCTATGAAAAGCTTCTGTGGCAGTTTGCGGAATCGAAGATGATGGATATGTGGTGCCGGAAACACCATCTTATCCCTATTTATACACATCAGGAAGAAACTATACTCAATAAAATGGTGGTAGAGGCGTTCCTGGAAACGTTTAACTATAAAGTAGAAAAAGAAGTATGAAAACTAAAAAGTTCGGAGTAGGCGATAAGGTAAAAATACTCCATTGCTCCGATATGATGCTAATCGGGCAGGTTACGGAAGTAGCAAGTATATGCGGGACGGAAGGTAACCGCTATTATCATTTGAAGATAGACGGTGAACAAAGGGCGTTCATTCCGCAAAATTTGGAATTGGTAGAAAAGTATAAGAAGGATAAAGAATGACCTACACAGAAGAAAGAACCTATTGGTTGGAGTGCATGATAAAGGCAAGCAGATACGGACTTGAACCGGAAGTAGCTGTTACAGCACTTGAATACCTAAAGGAAGACCCGAAGCTAAGCATAAGCCAATGCCTGGAAATGGCGTTAAAAGATTGGGATATATGATACAGAAAATAATCGCTTACCTCTATCAAAAGAAGGTTACGAAGACTTATAACGACAATAACGACGGCTTCATTTGCAATTTCGTGCTCGAATACAAGGACAAGGGGGGTTTTGTGCATAAGATGGCATGCTATGCGGTTAATTTTGAACCTATAGTCATAGGAAAAGAGAACCGCTATTTTGTCGAAGTGGATGTGCATGCGGTCCAGAATGTCAGATACAATAATGACAGGGTATGGCTGCCTCAATGCAAAGTTATGAAAATGGATTTATTGTTACAGCCGTGGGAATTGACAACGGCAGAAAAGGAAATTGAAAGATATTACGATGAACAAAGAAAAATTTATGGAACCGGATATGACAGCGAAGCCGGAAGAAATGCTATGGTTTGAATCAACAATCAGTGAAAATGTGGAACCGGAGGTTTCATTTGTTGAACAGGAAAAGGAAGAAGTTTTAGTTTCGTGTACATGGTATTAAATTAGTGAAATAACTATTGATTATCTCCCTATTAAAACTTACCTTTGTGGGTAAAACTTCTATATATGGCAAAAAAGATAGAATATACTAAAGAGGACATTCTAAAAGATGCGCCCGATTTCGTTTTAATCGCTTCACCCTACATGCAAGACAAGTACGTAGCTTATGAGATGGTAAGAAGGGAGCTTGACGAACACCCGGACCGTTTTATGCAGTATGAGGGGAACGAAGGTTATACCTATGTCATAGACCTTAAGCTTGTCAATATAAAGGGTATCATGGCGAAACGCGGAGCATCCCAGGAAGCAATAAACGACGCTACAGAAATTCGTACAAATGTGATGTTACCCCTTCTTTCCAAGTTCCACAGGGTAAAGAGCGAGTATTTCCATGCCTTTGATTTGCACAATGACAAGGCAAAGGCGCTTGCCAAACTCACCCCTATGTTACTGGACTTGTTCGGTTCCATGCACAACCCCAAGGATATTATTAAAATTATCCGGAAAAAGGAAGGTTATTCGCTGGGAGAAGAAGATTTGGTAAAATTTTTCAACAATCACAAGTCACTCATAGAGGCAAGGCAAAGCAAGTACGTGATGCGTTCTGACCGCTATAAGGTGGCAACGGAAGCCGGAAGACTGGAAATCATAAATGACTGTATGACAGACTTGCAGCTCAAATATGAAGAGTTCTGGAGTAAAGGAAACGTGGGAAGTGCACTCAATATCCTAAAGGAAATACGGGCCTTGCTGGAAGCCGCACGGAAGGAAGTAAAAGGTAATGAAATTAAACTTACAGTTGACGGGAAAATAGACATAAATGCAACCCTGCATGGTGAGGAAAACATAAGTCGTGTAATGCGTGACATCCCCGTAAACAGTCTGATAGTGGGTATGGTAGCCGCAAAATCGGGAATAAGACCCGAAATACTGATGCACCAGCTTTGCACATCCTATTACAAGGACTTTAACGGCTTTGCAAGTAACCCGGTTTTGGGTTCCGAAAAGGTGATGCTGCCTGGAGCACTCATAAAAACCTATGACTGGAAAGAAATAGAAACGGAAAACAAGAAATTCGTGGAAGAAATGATACCCGAAGTGGTCGAGGCAGAGATAATCGAGGAACCGTCCAAATCAAAGACAAGAGAACGTCTTCTTAACCGTCTAAGACAGATGAAGGGTGTGGAAATCGGAAAGAAATAATTACATTTTGTTTTGACTTTTAGTTAGATTATGATTTTCAAAATTCATGCGGTGCATGGTCTGCGACAGATAGTGTACCTATTTATAAACAATTAAAAATCAAATAGTTATGGTAAAGATATATGTTGAGGAAGTAATGAAATGTGTAATGGAAAGACTTACAAAAGAATACGGTCTTACCGAACAGCAGGCATTGAAAGAAATTGACATGTGCATGGAAAGAATGTACGTGAAATGGATGCAGAACGAACCGATACCGGAAGAAAACAATGATTAATTAACTCTATAATAATAAATAGTATGATAGTAGCAATCGCAACAATGAGAATGGACGAGGACATAACGGTACAGGTACATGTGCCTATGGATGTGGAAATAATGCAGGTTCCTCCTACAGACAAGGAAGTAGAGAAAATAAAATCAGTCCTGGAAGAGGAAACCGGGTATAAATTCGTATCTTTGGATTCGATAACATGGGATGTGGACTAAGAGATTTAAAATCAAACGAAAAACTTTATGTTCATTTTTTGAGTATTAGTAGTTAATATCTAATTGACAGCCAGCAGTTTGTGATAAATAGCTGGCTTTTATTATATCCTTTATATGTTAATTATATGTTAAAAGGACATAAGCACTTGCGTATGTCTAAATAAGGTCTTATATTTGCGTTGTGATAAGAAACAAGATGTCAAACAAATAAAAACAAAAGATTATGGCAAGCCCCAAAGTAAAACTGGAAGGAAAGAAAATCGCAGAAAAGGTGATGGAGTTTATGGACGAATATTCATTTGACCCTATCTATAAGGAAATAGAGGAGAACGGGGACGACACCTATATCAGCGAGATAATGAGATGTATTCCTACAAGAAGAATAATCGACGATTTGGACGAACGTGGAGAACTCCATGAAGCATACAAGGAATATATAGACATGAACGGACCAAGTCTCATAAAGGACATGGCAAAGAGAATGACAAACAAGGAAAAGATTGAACTTGTATCGGAACTTTTTAAGATACCCTATCTGGCAAGCCCGGAAGAATACGGGGAAGCGATAGCGAAGGCAGCAAGGGAACAATATTACAGATAATCAATAACCTCTAAAAAGCAGAACAAAATGAAGACCTATACAGTATATTTCAGTGAACCCGTAACAATAAAGTACAAGGGTGACAGATTCAACAAGGAATTGAAAAAGTGGGAACACGATGTGGACTGCGAAGAGACAAGCCCTATGTTCACCTTCCATTCCCTGGCACCTGCAAAGAAACTGATTAAGGAGAATATGGACAAGTACATAGATTCCATCATAACGAAAACATGGGCAAACGGTGACTGGGAGAACCTGGGTCCGATAAAGCTTGCCGGAAACAACAAGACTTTCGTCGCCAATACCCGTCAAAAGGTCGCAAATTATTAAGAGCACGGAAAGAAGGGGTGAAAATCAAAGTAACCCCTATCTTTTTGATTTCCAATACAGATATTTTACAAAACTTAAAAATAAAAAGATTATGGATAGAGAAGAATTCCAGAAAAAGTACGATAACAGTATTCTGGTGTGCTGTACAGAAAACAGTATCAAGAAAGTATTCAATATTTGCGATTTAATGGACTTAACAGTCTCTAAATCAAAACAGATTACTGCTATATTGATAGGAGAACAAACAGCAAAAAGTCCATTGTTCCACGTGGAACAATTCCTCAGTGATTTCTACAGGGGGATAGAAGAAGGAGAAAAGAAAGAGACAAAGATGTTTGAACAGAGGATGAACAATGCCATATACAAGCTAAAGCATAAGTACGGATGCACGCATATAATCAAGGGAACCGATATGGGTACGGTAATACAGTTCATACAAGAATTAAACATGGAAGTGGTCCAGGAAGAAATGGACGATGTGATGTACATAAAAGGGGAAGAGTGCGACAAACCATATATAAAGAATTCGACAAGACAGTTCATTGCCGACTTGATGTCTAATATGATTGACGTATTAGACTCCTTCATAAACAAGGAAACGAAGATTGAGATTAAGGAGAGCTGCAATGCAGAATATCTGATAAACGAGGCGGAGTTCTACATAACCAGCACATTCACAACGCCCCTACATAAGGAATATGACATGCAGAGAAAGGTCCTCTCAATCGGATTCGGAAACAAGAAAATGGTAATGGTAGACGAGGAAGATTTCCATGTGTTCTTGAAAGCCTTCTATTACTTATATAAGTGCAACGAGTGGATAAAGAAAGACGATGAGAAGAACAAGAAACAGCCAAAAGAACCCGTATTCAACAAAGGAAACAAAATAATATACACCATCAAGGACAGCAACGGCAACACATACCCGGTAACCAGATTGTCAGAAAGAGTGTATGAATCAAAGGAACACAAGACCCTATTCATAACGGACGAGGAAGGGACAGTGACCGGGATATACAAGGAGAAATAAAAAAGAGAAATACCCTCCACGATACCCTACAGACCATATTTTTATTATTAACCCGTTATACATTTGTTACAATGGTAATAGGGTATCAAAGAGGAAAAGCAGTGATATAAATAACCGGGAAGGGAAAGACCCTATGGCATAAAGGAAGGAAGTATGCCGGACCCCGATAACAATAGTATAAACCGTCAACCTATAATTGTTAATTTGCGAAAAAGGGAAAGGACATATGACGGACAATATGACGCAGGGAACAGTCCTGGAACGGTTATTGTATCATTGTACAACGTGGAACAATTATAAAAACAACATATTAAAAGACAAAAGATTATGGAAAAAGACTTGAGAAACAACGTGAAGTTTATCCTATTCTGTACAGAGTGCTTGCAGGCTGGCGTGGTAATGACACCCAAAGAATATGAAGTGGCATTCATGGCGGCAGAAAAGTTCGAGGGATTTGATGACAAGAGCTTCGAGAACATGAAGCCCGAACAATTCGCACCCCGTATGAATGCTATGCTACAGGCTATGTCAAAGAGAAAGCAGATTATCGAAGGACTGACATTCAACCTATTGACAAAGAAAAGCCTGGGTGAATTGATTGAAAGCAACCTTGTGGAAGAGGTAATGAAGGCAAAGCATGTTGCGGCAGCAATGGCAGATGAACTGCTGGAACCGGACGAGAAACTGGAAAAGGTTGTGACTGACGGAAGACGTGTAATCGAACACTTCATAGACCAATGGAAGAAAGCCCCTATTGAAGAGGAAAAGAAAGAATACGAGCCGGAGAGTGATGCGGAAATTGTAGAATAAATCTTTCTATATACTTATTATTTTCACAAAAGCCCCGAAATGGGGCTTTTATTATCAAGCAGTTATGGACAAGTCGAAATTAACAAAGGCAAATAAGCTATACAATAAAATCGAAAATCTGAAAAAGGAAATAGAGCATATTTCCAGGTTTGAGATGGAGGGAGAGATACAGATAACGAACCATTACGATTCCTATTTCCATATCAACGAGGATATGGCGAAAACCTATTTCCCGATGATAAAAGAAAGCATGGAAAAGGAATTGAAGGAGTACGAGCGATTATTTTCTGAACTTTAGCTCGTTTTTGAGATAAAAACACTATCTTTGCTATCGTGATAATTAACTGGTAAGGTTGTATCGCAGTTGTATTTAAAGGTTAACAAAGGCGGTAGGGGTTGCAAGTCTGTTATGGCTGGGGGTGAAAGCCCGGTTTAAATGGCTGCAACCCCTATTTTTATTCAAATTTTGTATCATTATGGAAAGAAAAGAGATTATTGGAAGACTGGGAAGGTATTTCACGCTTCCCGAACTTGTATGCCCCCACGTGTATAACAAGTATTCAGAATCGCAGATATGGAGCTTTTTCACGACCGAAGCACTGGAAACGCTCCTTGTATTGAGGGAGGAAATCCTATGCAAGCCCTTCATTATCAACAACTGGAAGAACGGAGGCAGCTATTCCCAGCGTGGTTTGCGGTGTAATGTATGCGTTCTGTGTAAGGAAAAGACAATGCTTGAAAAGCCGTATATGAGCGCGCACACATTAGGTCGCGCATTTGACGTTACTGTGTCCGGTATGGAAGCGGAAGCGGCACGGAAAATCATTGTGGACGATTCCGACAAGCTTCCTTATCCTATCAGACTGGAAGACGGTGTTAGCTGGCTGCATGTGGACACTATGGACCTATGCAACGGGCAGAAGGTGACACTATTTAATGCGTAAATATATTTTACTATATACAGAAAGTATTCTCCCTTATAGGGCAATCGATACTACAGTATACTGTAGCCGCGATTTTGCAAATTTCGTATTTTTATCATTTGTAAATTTAAATTGAAAAATTATGTATCCTACTAAAGTAAGCATAGCAAATAACAAGGGTTTTGAGAGTATAACAGCGATTTCACGCGCTTTCGAGGTCGGCACACCAGCCGAAGATGTGGTACTGTCAAAGTACACCTTGGTTCCCGATGACAAAAGGGCGTTTCTTATTATTCCGTTGACTGCTGGTACTGTCAAAATACACCTTATCGGTGAGCCGGGTCCAAATACATACACCATTTCCGAGACCGAGGTTTCCGCTTATATGGGCTCTCCTATGCCTTATCTTATTGATAAAGTATTTGTTGACGGTACTACTGCACAATTCAATATAGGGTTATGATTGGGGTCGGTACAAGTCTTTTGTTTGACAGGAGGGCTGGCAAGGCTGGTCCTCCTATTCCACCCTTCAATGATGCTATGGTGGACGCATGGTTTATGTCTGGATTTTCCAATAATGACAAACCCTCTTCTATTAGAGGGGTAAAAGGAAATGATTTAGCTCTTAAGAACTTCGCCTACTCCCTTTCTTCTGGATTCGGGAAATATACAGTAGATTTTACAAAATATACCGGAAGTAATACAACATCTAATTCTATTTCAATATATAAAGAAGCAGGAATAAATAAAGGATTTGCTACGATTGCCTATAGTCAATTGGAATCCGATATTCCTTCTTATTCTATAGAAATCAAAGGTCTTGATTCTGGACAAATATTGTATTATTATAGAAACAATGAAGGTCTTGAAAAGAATGTTACTTATAATAAAGATGGTATATATGAACTTCCTATATGTTACAAAGAAGGTGAAAAAGGCATCAGTGCTGGATTCACTATAAATTCTGTAAATAATATTACCATCACCCAACTGCCATCTGCCTATGAAGGCGCGCTGGTATTCGACGGAGTGGATGATTACGGTATATGTAATAATCTGCCTATTCTTGATGATTATACTGTAATATGCAAAAGAATTATAGAGACCAAATCTACCAATGTCGTTGCTTCAAAAAGTACGGTTTTCGGCAAAGGAGCGTTTATTTTTGAAATTTACGACAACAATAAGAATAGTACCTGGTCTTTTGGAATACAAAGTGATGTGAATATAAATTATAACGATTCTTTTTCATGGCAAACTAAAAGTTCTTATAATGGAAAGAATATTACAGTAGGTAATACAAAAAATGATACTGACAAATTGTTATTAGGTCTTCTTAGAGAAAATGATATCAGAAGACTGAAAGGAGCTATCTATTATTTCGCTCTTTATAACAAGTCTTTGACACCCGAAGAAATAGAGACCGAGAAGGAAAGACTTAATGAAGAATGGCTGAAACGTAAAAATTAAATAATATGAAATGGTTAGTTATACCTATAGAAGAACTAAAACAGTTCGATAAGGACTGGAAGACAAGGAGAACGAACAATGACGGTACGAAAGCGTTGCTACATGAAAAGACGTACAACATGCTTGTACCTCCTATCATGATGCTTTCGGAAGGAGAGGAACTTGTAGAAGAGGGAATCACTTATCCCTATCCTTTGGTGGATGAAGAAGAAATTAACAATTCTGATGATTGGACCAGTGATGAGGTGATTTGATTGTTTTCGGGATGCCGGGAATTTCGGGTGTTTTGTCCGGTTCCCGGTTTTTCATTTTCCTTATTTTATTGTACACCGAAAAACAACACAATTTTCAGAGTTAGTGTTAACTGTCTGATAATCATATATCATTTTCTTCTATTTCTGAAAAATAAAATATCACTGAAAGAAAGATTATGTTAATCTTATGTTAAAATGACATACGCACTTGCTTATGTCTCAATAACTCCCTATATTTGCAATGTGATAAAAAACAAAGGTCAAACAAATTAAAGAAATAAGATTATGAAAGCAGAATTTTACAAGGTGAGAGGTACGGAAATGGAAGAGATGATGAAGAGAGGTAATAACAACGAAATCTCCTCTATGGTTTCACAAAAACGCCAGGCGCTTGCCGATGCACTTGAAAATGTGGAGTTCTATAAGTCTATCGGGAATATGGAGTTTGCAGCCAATGAACAGAACCGCGCTAACCTCCTTCAAAGACAACTCGAAATGTTGAACAAATAAAAAGATAAGAGTTATGAAGATAATGAACGTTATCAAGGAAGTAAGTTACAAAGGTCACACAATAATAATGTTTGAAGATGGCTTTCACCAACAGCAATCTCTATTTATGTCAATATACTTAACGAAATTACCGAATGTAATGACGAAAAAGAATTAAGAAAGGCAATGAAATTCATTTCTGCGAATTACCCGATTACATTCAATTCTATTTTTGATTACGGCTTCGGTTCCAACCATATGTGGGTCAGTGAGAAAGAAAGCGGTAAACGTCTTATTCTTGTCGAATTCTAAAATTTTTTATATTATGAAAAAGCAGCTTATAAATTTCTTTCACGGTCGATTCGGTAAGAAAGTATTAAAGACTAAATATCGTGAATGGTGGGTGTGTTTCTGGTACGGAGTAGGTGCACTCACTTGTACCCTTCTTTTCTTCTGGACGATACAGCTAATGTCCTGGCTCTCTGATTTGATTAATTATGTTTTCTAATAAAAATATTTTACAATTATGAAAAAGATTTTATGCGACAAAGACGGGAAATTCTTATTCGTCCATGATGGGGATTATACTCTTGCAGAACTCAAAGACGGTGATTGTCTGACACATGAAGACGGTACGATAATGATATATAGAGAACACGAATGTAAAGAAGATATTTCTAAAGTATCTTATCATGTTTATTTACGCAATAATGAATTACATTTTCTTAAAACTGAAATGTCATTTTCTTACTATGATTTTATCCCATCTTACAGATTCTCTACGGAAGAAGAAAAGAAGCGTATGAACAACGCGCTTGCCGAAAAAGGCTTGTTCTACAATACAAAGAGCAAATGTATAGAAAAAATTCGGTGGCGTGCCAAGAAGAACTGTATGTATTATTACATTGATTTCAATGACCCCAATTCCTTTTGCGTGGCTTCCCGTACAGAAACATTCGATTATATAGACGAATGCAAGTTTAATACTCACAACTATTTCCAGACCGAGAAAGAAGCCGAAAAGAAACTGTCCTCAATTAAAAGCATCCTCAATGATTAAGAAAGAATGCTACATATGGGTGGGACAGATTGTCGAATACCGGGGAATGACGTTGCGAAAGGTACGTCCGGGAAAATACATTGTCATTTCTCCTTGTTCCCTTGTTTCGAGACCCGTATATATTGACAAGAACGAAAATTTGAACGTTCTTTAGTATTAATTATTTGTTTTATTTTCATATATTTGCAAACATGGTAACAGCGATATTTATATGTCTCGTTCTTCTTACAGTAGTCCTTATCACTCTTCTTTTGTGGTGTATAGGGGCAGTTACGGGAATTCAGAAAAGGATGGACGCTCTTCTTTATGTGGTCTCCTATATAGACCTTATCCAGAGAAAGCGGTTTATCCGGTATCTGGACCAGCTTTCCCGGAAGATGAGTTGTAACGAGGACGAGATGGAAGACAATCAGAAACAGTTCCTATTCCATTTAAGCCAGGAATTGACGAACGAGATAAAAAGGATGGAAGACGATTATAAAGATTTGATATAATGGCAAAGAAAAACGAATTCACATACAAAAAAGGGTGCCAATATATAAACTGGCTCTGTATTTCCAATAAGCTTTTCTTGCTTCGTGATGATGACAATATAAGCGACGAAGACAAAGCATCCATTTCACGCGCCCTAAAATGCAAGACAGGCGATATCCTTTGTCTTGTCCTGGGACGGAACATCAGCTATTTCGGATATAGCAAAATTATCGAAGACATGGGAGGACGGACTACCGAAAGTATTGTAAAGTCCAAGAACCCAGTTTTTTCTTCTATCTACTGGACTTATGACAAAAAAGCGGCTCTTTCGTCGCATACCATTTTCATTCCCTGGAAGGAGCTTAAGGAGCTTATCAAGGATTGGGATTACCCGACATATTTTCAACCGGACATAACTTAGAACCTTCTTTCTCTAAATTTTATATTTGTTTGACTGACACCCGGTTACGCTCTTCGTGAAAGAATGTTTCCGGGTGTTTTATTTGGGATTATATGTTAATCTTATGTTAAAATGACATACGCACTTGCTTATGTCTAAATAAGGTTTTATATTTGCAATGTCTTCTTAAAGGAGACAGCTAATTAGGTCAAACAAATAAAAATCTTTACAACTATGGCAAATATAGACTTTTTCAAAAATCCCGATTCATACGAGGTATATGTAACAGTCAAGTTCGGAACCTGGAAAATAGCGGAAATAAAGCGTTTTCCTTCTCCTACAGACATTCTTCACGGCAATATCATAGAATATACCGAAAACAAACATATATGCTCTGAAAAGGACATAAAAGAGATTGAGGAATTTACTATCAACAACGTTATAAAAAATATTTTAAAATGAGAACAATAAGCAAAAGGAATTTCCGAGTCGTATATGACCCGGCAAAAGGTGAAAGTATGAGTATTGTTGCCGTATACAGAAAGAACCTGGACGGCACGTTATCCCTAATCAATAAGGAGATGGGGAATGAGACGGACGAAGAAAGTCTGAAAGAACAAGCAATGAAAATTATTAACGAACTAAATAAAAAGGAGGATTAAATTATGAATGCAAGTATCGTATTTTTAACTATCATTATTTTTATCGTTCATCTTATGTTGAGTGCCGAAGTAGGCTCTACGGCAGAAAGGATGAACAGGAGTTTCGGTGTATGGATGCTTCTGGCACTTATCATTTCCCCGTTTATCACAGCCATCTTTGTTCACTGCCTGGGACCTATTCCAGTTCTTGAAAAGAAGGAGAAAGAAGACGATGAAGCCGAGAAGTAACAGGTATATCTACTATTATGACAAACGGTCGAAGAACAAGCCGTACCGGGTTATAATAGAGGTTGAAAAGAAGAAGTACAATATCGGTTATTTCCGGACCGTGGAAGAAGCAAGAACAGCCCGAGACGAATTCATTAAAAATCATTTTTCCGTCTTCATAAGCTGGCAACGGTTACAGGAAATGAATGTGATTGTGGATAAGATTGCCGAACTTTCGGAAATACTGTCTTCCTATAGGGATATTTCTACGAATGAGGTTTGCCGGAAAATCGGGAATATCAAGCGGAACGCGGTTTCCATAAAGAAAATTATAGTATAAATATACACTCAATTTGTATAATTATTCATTTTTGTTTTGTAGTATGAGAACCTGGGTTTAGCGAAACCCGACAGACTGGGACGTTGTGAAACGTCCCTTTTCTTTTCTAAATCTTGACAACCGAGTTAATAATACTTGAAGAATGACAAAAAACCATAATCTACCAGTCCTTTTTCTACTGCATTCGCTTCTTGTTCAAACACGATTGCATGGTAACAGTCATGGTTTATAGCCTGGATTCTCTTAATCCACTTCTTGAAACCGCCACTGAAACCAGGGTGATACTTGATTAAGGCTCCTATTACACGCACGAGCCATTCCAGGGCGTAATACAGATAGAACGTCAACGGGATAAGGAGAAGTAGCCAGGGGCACGAGAAAACGCCTGCAAGACCGCTAAAAATCACGGTTCCCGGTATCATTAGGGACTTCCATTGATAGGAATGCGTTTCTTCATGTTTTAGGAATTCTTCGTCGTAATACTCTTTCATTTTCTTGCATAACAGCCAGCAAAAAATTAGGATTGCGGAAAAGTTCGGAATGATAATTTTCGCAATTTTCGATTCATAAATTACCTTCATGATTTTACAATTTTTAAGATTAAACACGTGTAAAGGTAGGCTTTTTCGAGGAAATTTCTGTCAATATTTATTACTATTTATAACTATCTGGAAATCAACACTTTGACATTTTACCATAAGGGTATTATCTAACCCCTAAAGGGGTACGTAGTTCCCTTTCTTCTTTTACCCTTACGGGTATATTAATAGGAGGAAGAACTGCAATATAGCAATAGGGGGTTTGGGGGAGGAAGGGGAAAGAGTGAAAAATGGGGAAGGGGGATAAAGTGAGATATGGAAAGTGTTAACGGAAGTAAAAAAGAAAGGGGAGACGAAGCGAAAGAAAGAAGACGAAAACAAGAAGGGATTTTGGAAAAAAGGCGCGCCCGGCAAAAATTTTCTCGAAAAAATTTTGTGGATTGAAAAATAATCCCTATGTTTGCAGTGCTTAAACAAATGGCGGCTCAGTTCTGAAAAGAGCTGGGAACCGCAAAAGAAAAGGGGTTATCTGTAGATTACGCTTTTACAAATACCGATTTTAAAAATTTCCCCTTTTCTTTTTGTTTTGTAAGCAGGTGTTTGTAGGCGTTAATATCATTGAGCAAGGTATTTGTAAAAATGGAAATTTTGTAAAAGAAGCGTAATCTATAGAAAATGAAAAAAGATACAGAAAAATCGGCATCACGCCAGGACATTCCAGAAAAGATTAAATCTCCTATTAAGGATTTTAAGAATATACAGACTATCCAGGATTATGAGTATTGCTGCGTATTGTGCGCTATTAGATTGATAAACAACAAGTATTGCAAGAGAAACCAGAAGAAGTATCAGTATAAGACGTTTTGGAAAAGAAGTTTTACTACACAAGAACTGTCATTGAAGATTGCGGAAGAAGTAGGTATTTCCTACAGAAAAGCGAAGGATTATATCAAGTTTTTAAGATTGAATGACTATATTAAATTTCCCGAAAAGGATGTATGCACAATCATAAACAAGGATTTCAAGGATGTAACGGAAGAGATGTATTTACCGGATTATTTGCGTTATGTGATTAAGGAGAAGGGGGTGAAATGGTCTCCTATTTTTACAAGGATATTGAATTACATTTCAAAGCAGATAAGGCATTATAAGCATTGTAAGGAGATTGCAGAGTATAATTTGGACGTATGGAATGACGAGGAATCAAAGAAAGACGAGATTTTAAAGATAGTTGAATGGCTGTACAATAACGAGGACTGGAAGGAATCGGATTATGACAAGGTTTATGAAAAGGCTGTAAAGATGGCGCATAAGCACGCATTAGAGGCAATAAAATGGAACAATTGCGAAGTATCGTTCTATGAAAGCCCTAAACGTATTGCAAGCCGTATGAAATGCAGTGTAGATACAGTGAGAAAGTTTATAAAGGCATTGAAAGAGATTTTTGGAGAAAGAGTATACATGAAGCCGGAAAAGGCGACTAAATCAATGAGATACAACCCTAATTTGAATAACTATACAATAGCATTGCCGGACAGGGAAGAATGGAAGAATATGTTTGCAAGAAGATTCGAGAAGATTAAGGAAGGTGTTTCAAGGGTAAAGGATTCTGTTTATTATCTCAAAAGAGTTTGGTTCAGAAAAGAAAAGGGTTATTTGTGGGAAGACAAGGAGTTCAATAGAATAGCAAAAAGAAGTGCTACTGTAACGTGTGGAGAAAAGGAATTGCCGTGCAAAAAGAGGTTGAGTTTTTATTACACCCTAAAAAAGAACTTGGAATACTGGGAGGACAATTTTGAGAAGGAAAAGGAGGAAGAGAAATATCTGGAATATATCCACAGGTCAGAAATACAGAGAGAAATAGAGGAAAATAATAGGATTGACCTTGTTGCAAAAAATCGCTGTACGGTATATGACTACAATTATTTCGACCCTAATACAAGTAGAACATATTATGAAGAATCGGAAGAAGAAAGAAATAAGCTTGGAAAGGAGATAGGAGAAATCGCCAGGAAAGCAAGGGAAGCGAGAAAAAATAAGTTTACTGTAGCAAAATACATTCAAGAATATGGAGACTTTGAGTTACCATCTCTATGATGATTATGAAAGCGAAGATGTAGAACTGTACGCGGAACAGATGATACGGGAACGCATAGCGCGTGACGAGAAGCGACGCGAACAGATAGAAAAGGCTTTGGCGAAAGCCGAAAGGACCAGGAAACGGGTAGAAAACAGAAGACGGAAGTATATAAAGACAAACCCTATCCGCGCGAAGTACAAATACCCATTTATATTTGTGACATGTATTTAACGGAGCAACATATAATAACAGTCAATGACAAGAGGTACAAGGATTTAGACCGGATTTGTTTTCTATCCAAGAACTTGTATAACGCGGCTTTGTATATCATAAAGCAGGAATTCCTTGTTTCCGGGAAATGGATAAGGTATGTAGAATTAAGTAAGAAAATGATTGCAGAAAATAATGTTGACTTTAGGGCTATAAGTAGTGCTTCTTCCCAGCAAATTTTAATGGTTTTAGATAGAAATCTGAAATCTTATTTTTCATCCATTAAAGCATGGAAAAGGGATAACAAGAAATTTACCGGATGTCCTAAATTCCCGAAATACAAGCATAAAATAAAAGGAAGAAATATATTTATTTATTCCTATGCACAATTTAAGCATAGAGGAGAATATATTTACTTTCCAAAGAAAGAAGGTCTGCAACCATTGAAAACCAGATGCAAGGAAGGAACGGTTAAGCAAGTCAGATTTGTGCCGAAAGCAGATTGCTATGTAATAGAATTGGTGTATGAATCAGAAGTAAAGGAACAGTTACCGGATAACAATAGATATATGTCTATTGATTTGGGAGTTAATAACCTTGCTTCCATTGTAACTAATACGAGTAACAAGGCTGTTTTGGTAGATGGAAAGAAATTAAAGTCTGTTAATCAGTATTATAACAAGAAAAAATATAAAATTCAATCACAATTAAAGAAAATAAATGGGAAGGAAAATTCGAGACAGCTAATGAACCTTATAAGAAAGAGAAACAATAAGGTCAAGGACTATTTGCATAAGGCAAGCAAGGAAATTGTAAGTATGTGCCTGGAAGACAACATAACTACATTGATAGTGGGACATAATGACGGATGGAAACAGGAAGTAAATATGAGTAAAAGAAACAATCAGAATTTTGTTTCAATTCCGCTTGAAACGTTCATATCAATGTTAAGGTATAAATCTGAAAGACAAGGACTAAGATTTGTTGAAATAAACGAATCTCACACGTCGAAATGCAGTTCTTTAGATTTAGAGGAAGTAAAACATCATGATAGTTATGTTGGAAAGAGAGTAAAAAGAGGTCTTTTCAGAACAAAGGACGGAATTTTACTCAATGCAGATATAAACGGAGCCTACAACATTATGAGAAAAGTAAAAGGGGATGCAGCAATGCCACCCTATAGAGGGTTTGGGTATAACCCGGTTAAGAAATTTTATTAACAAATAGATATAAATACAAGTTTGTATCTAAATACTTTCAAGTTAAAAGCTTGGTTATTTGACTGATAATGCCTATTTTTACCGTTGTAATTGCAATTTCGTTATAACTTAAAAAGGCATTATTCATGGATAATAATAGAAAAGAAGAGAAAGTGTTCGGACGTGCACAATTTGAACAATTTCTCATTGACAACGACTACGAAGCGTTCACCGCAAAGCAGGTAGCGGCTTTTGCTACTGATGTTTTGAACAAGTCAGAAAACAACGAGATGGACGAGTTCGAGAAAGCATGTGCGGCTGCGGACTGGAAATCACTTGAAACGGTTAAAGTGCTGAATGACATTTACGAGGAAGAACCTATGTTCATAAGACCCTCACAAGTGGAAGTGATACCGGGAAAGGAAGGAATTTTCAAATCAATGTCCGAGAACCGGGACATGTTGCGATACAAGGAAACCCCTCTAAACATTTTCAAGGGCATAGCCGGAATGTGCGTATCTGACAATATAGAGAAGGCACGGAAGGGCGAACCAATCGGAACTGTCAAAAGCTGGGGAGGGAAGGAATACGTGAAGACCGCTAACGGATGGGTACGACGCCAGGGAATCAAGACAAAGGAGACCGCGAAGGAGGAGAAGCCGAAAGAAAAGAAAGGCGGTTTTCCTACAGTTGAAAAACTTGTGGCTGCGGCCGCAAAGTCGGGGCACAACCCTAAAGAGGCAGAGAACGTTATCAGAGAACGCTATGACTATCTGAAAAAGAAATATCCGGAAGCCTCACCAAGTAAACTTGTACACATTGCATATACAATTTCCTAAAATTCTGTCGCATATGATTATGGGAAAACTACATAAAATAAGGGAATACGTAATGAGTTTATATTTTCCCGTGTTGCTGAGCATACCTATCTCTTTTTTCAACACGGCATCCTTCATTGAGAAATATGTGTTTCGGGACTGGGAATTCTTGAAATACCTAATGATTCTTATAGTGATAGATACACTTGTAAGCTGGGTATATCATATCAAGAACAAGGACTTTTCAAGCAAGGGTTTTTCAATGATTATCACGAAGCTTTTCATTTATTCCGCTATTCTGATTGTTTCGCATGTGATGGGGAACTTTACGGTGGAAGGCGGCAATGTGGAGATATACGCATGGTTCCGTGCCGTGGTGTGTAACGCGCTTATAATACGAGAATCAATCTCAATCGTGGAGAACGCGGCAAAGGTAAGCCCTACGCTTGTACCGCAGAGAATAAGGAAATATCTGTCTGATTTCGACGAATTCGGGGACAAGAAGCCGAAAGATATAAAATAACAAATTTCGTGTTTTAATAACCTAAAAAGAAAAGATTATGAGACTATACAGATTTTTGGACGAAGAAAAGAATATTGATGTGACATTGGTAACTGACGGAAGTTGCGACCAGAAGAAAGTGTTCATTACCGAATCACCGCGTGGAATTACCCCTAAAGGAAACGTGACGGACCCCGAAGGCGGTGCAGAGCTTTTGAAGCTTGGTTTCAAATGGAATGTAGGCGAAGCCGTGATGCACGAGGAACTTGTAGCATTTGCAGAAGAAAAGGGTTTGGAATTAATTATCGACCCCCAGGGATTGAATGAAATTGTTGCGGTAACGGCAGAATGGAATGAAATTGTTGCGGTAACGGCAGAATGGAATGAAAACGATGCATGCGTTATTACAATCAAGACAAGTGTTCCGGCAAAGAAGGATGTCGATATCTATTTCCCCAATAGCGTAGATTTGCAGGAAAGCGCAGAAAGATTTGGAGTAATCAGAGGAGACCGCAAGACCATTGCTACCAAAGTTATGTCCGGAAAGCCTATGGCGTTTACGCTGGCTGACCTTGGTCTGGATGCAAAGGAAGATTTGAACGTGGTTGTAATGACAGATAACAATACATGGCGCGAAGAACTCGTAGCTGAAAACAACTAAAGGGATTATGCTACGGTTATTGTTTACAACAGAAGATAATGTTCACCAAATGACCGTCGTAACTGACGGTATCGACAGTCAGATGAAGGTTTTCGTTACAGAAAGCCTTTATGGTGACGTGGAATATTATAAGGGGCTGGGTATCGTGATTGAACCCGGCCACACCTATAATATCGGACAGTTCAAGGAATGGGCGTTTAAGGCGCTTGTTAAACTTATCTCATATCCGGAAGGATTCGGAGAAGAAGGCGCGGTATTGTCGGACGTGCAGGAAGTTGTGGAATACGTATTGGAGACTAAAGAACCTACACTCAATTTCCCTGCAAAGGGAGGTGATGATATGTGCGTAGTGACGTCTTCAAAACAGACATTCAAGAACGGACAACCAGTAGGACACCCGGAAGGCGTCCCGGTTACATTCTCAATATCTGGGGCAGGATTCAAGGTTGACGGTGGAGGACAAGTAACGGTTGACGAGAACCCAAACAACACGGCAAGAAAAGCGGTAGTGACGGTTAAACAGAATGAAAGCGGAAAGACATTGCAGATTACATGCAACCAGGCTGCATCTACTGTAACCTACGAATATGCGCTTACAGTAGACCCGACATCGGTAACGTTCGACGGTGCAGGAGGTGAAAAGCTGGTTACTGTGACTTCTACAAGAACAAAAGTTCTGAACGGGGTAAAACAGCAGGCAGAAAGCTATCCTACGGACATAGAGCTTGCAGGTGAGGGATTCAGCTATGAAGTGAGCGGAAACAACTACAATCTGAAAGCCGAGGAGAATACCGGGACCTCACAGAGAACAGGAAAGGCAACCATTTCACAGGAAGGCGGAAAGACCGTACAGATGAACTTGACACAGAATGCAGCTACGGTGACGTATGACTATGCGCTTACAGCCAACTCACAGACCATACAGTTTGTAGCGCTTGGAGAAACGAAGAGTTTACAAGTTGTTTCAACAAGACAGAAAAAAGTTAACGGTAAACCGTCTGGTGATGTCGAGAAGGTAGATACGACTGCACAGATTACCGGAACCGGATTTAGCCAGACTTCATCTGAAACATCTAATGGAGAGAATTATAGCATAGTGGCGGCTGAAAATAAGGCAGAAACAGCTAATAACGGTTCTATTACCATTACACAGACTGGAAGTAACAAGACGGTAAAGGTTACGTTAACACAGCTTGCAGCGACAGTTACCTATGAATATACATTGACTACAGACCCGACAACACTTTCATTTGCAGCAGCAGGAGAAACAAAGATATTCAGTGTTTCAAGCAAGAAGCAGAAGAAAGTGAACGGTAAACCGTCTGGTGATGTCGAGAAGGTAGATACGACTGCACAGATTACCGGAACCGGATTTAGCCAGACTTCATCTGAAACATCTAATGGAGAGAATTATAGCATAGTGGCGGCTGAAAATAAGGCAGAAACAGCTAATAACGGTTCTATTACCATTACACAGACTGGAAGTAACAAGACGGTAAAGGTTACGTTAACACAGCTTGCAGCGACAGTTACCTATGAATATACATTGACTACAGACCCGACAACACTTTCATTTGCAGCAGCAGGAGAAACAAAGATATTCAGTGTTTCAAGCAAGAAGCAGAAGAAAGTGAACGGGAAGAATGACGGTTCACCTATGACGGTTGACTACACTATTGTAGTGAGTGGTACGGGATTTACCAAGGGTTCTATTGAAGATTCTGTAGTGGCGGATACAAATACTGGCGCACAGCGTACCGGAACGGCAGTTGTTATGGCAGTAGAAGGAGGAAAGAAAGCGACGGTAAACCTTACACAATTGGCTGGAGAATAAAAATTGTTTACAATGGGAAAGAGAAAAGGAAAGATAATACAAAAAGCGGAAAAGCCGGATTTGGTTGCAAGTCTTTCGAGTTTGTCCATTGAAGAGATAGACATGCTGCAAAAGGCTGCACCTATGGCATTCCAAAGCAAATTGCAGGCTGCGTTAAACTCAAACGATGCAGGGGAGATAATGAAGGCTAATTTGTATCTGGGAGAAATCAATAGACAGTCTACAAAAATTCAGTCTGTTTTCTTTGACCCTAACGACATATCCGGTAACGGAAGAGGATTCAAGGATTCTAAAGGGGTTCTGTCCTTTTCCGTATTGCGCCGGATGGGGGACATTCATATAGTGAAAAGTATCGTGTCTACACGCGTGGAGCAGATAATGAACTTTATGGACTTTTCGGAAGACGAGCAGAAGGAGGGTTTCACAATCAGAAAGAAGAAGAGCCTTTTTTCTACCGGGGATGAGAAATTGACAAACGAGGACAAGAAAAAGATTTCAAAGATAGTTGATTTCCTGGAAAAGGGAGGATGGACGGACAAATGGGACAATGTGGACAGTTTGCAGGAATTTGTAAGTAAAATAATGTCGGATAGTCTTACATTAGACCAGTTGGCCTTTGAAATGGTCCGCAACAGAATGTGGGAATTGCATAAGTTCCGCGCTGTGGATGCTTCTCTGATACGTTTTCTTGACAGCGTAGACCCCAGACAAAGGGAAGGTTTCGAGCAGTACAGATTCAAGGGGCATTTGCCGCGTTACTGCATGGTGTGGGATGAAATGATTCTTCATAACCCTATAACGAAGGAACCGATATTGTATTACCCATGGGAGCTTGGATTCGGTATCAGAAACAAGACGTCTGATGTGAGAAGAAACGGGTATGGAGTGTCGGAATTGGAAACGCTGGTAAACATTATTACCTGGATATTATGGGGCTTTTCTTATAATGCGAATTTCTTTTGCGTTTCACCGGAAACACTCGTTACGACGAATAAGGGTTTAAGAAGAATAAAGGATTTGGTAGGTACAGAATTTGAAGTTTTTGACGGTGTGGAATACTGTAAGGCATCCGCATATAAGACAAGAATAGATGATTTGTACGAAACAAGACTGTATAACGGCTTAAAGATAAGAACAAGCCGCGAACACAGATTCTTGACTATAACGGATAAAGATAAATCTCCTAAATGGAAAGAACAAAAGGATTTGACTACGGATGATTATTGTTTAGTAGATATAAATACTTATGGAGATTTTCATGAGGAAGATTATTTCATAGGAAGAGAATATTTTAGAGAATTTACTAACCCAACAAAGGAAGCTGTTCTTAAAAAAGAAAAAACTTTTACCCCTTCTTTGGAGATGGTGAAAGATAAGTATTTTTGGGAAATGATTGGTTTTGCTTTAGGGGATGGTACCTGGTTGGAACATATACTTGAAATTTTCCCACACCATACAAAAGATAAAAAACTTTTTGGTGATTTCTCTAAAGTGTTGGATAAATACGGAATAAATTATCGTATAAAGAAAGGCAATCCTTCCACACAAAGAAGTGACGGGGAATATGGATATCCGTATATATTCATATATGACACATGCTTTATCGACTGGCTTATAAGCATAGGATTCGGATATACAAGAGATAAGAAGATACCCGTTTCCGTATTTAACTTGCCGGAAGAGTTGAGATGCGCGTTTTTGAGAGGATTGTTTTCGGCAGACGGACATACTTCTGCAAATATAATGGGATATAAAACTCCTACTATATGTTGTGTGAATAATGATTTGAGGCAAGATATATTACAATTATTATTAAGCGTTGGGGTTGCTGCGAGAGAGTGCAATAGAAGTAAAAGCAGATATAATGACCCAGTAACACTTGTTATTCAAGATGTAATGTCTTTTGTTGATAAAATAGGTTATTTGCAAGACTATAAAAATGAAGGTATATCAAGAGGAGAAAGGACAAAGGGCAAATGGGATTTGGTACCTAATTCTTTGGCTTTGGATATACTGGAAAACAACAGGGGAGGTGACATATCTTTCTCGAAGCATCATATGAAAAAAGGTGGAAGGATAAGCAGAGGTAAGCTTATAAGGGTTCTGACAGAGGCGGGATGTAGCGTGCCGGAAATATTGAATTATCATTTCTATAAGGTAATGGACAATTCCAGACTTGTAAAGGAGAAGGAACAACTTTATGATATAGAGGTATTCAATGACAAGCATATATTTCTTGCCAATTATACGGCAGTCCATAACTGCCAGGGTTCACAGCCTAAAGGGTTTATTAACATAAAGAACCCTAATATATCAAACAGTACATTGCAGGAGTTTAGGCAGGCATGGACGCAAACGATGGCGGGGGTTAGCAACAGTCACCGCACACCCGTTATAAACGGTATAGATTTGGAATGGGTTGATTTACAGAAACTTAGCAATCGTGATATGGAATTCAACGAGTGGATAAAATTCCTTATCATAATGACATGTTCCGTATACCGTATAGACCCATCCGAACTTGGATTTAATTTCAAGGAAAGTCAGCAGATATTCGGACAGGACGGACAGCGCGAAAGATTGAAGCACAGCCGGGAAAAAGGATTGAAGCCTCTATTGATATTCTTGCAGGGTGTCATTACAAAGTACATTGTGAGCGAGTTGGACGAAAACTACGAGTTTGCATTTACCGGAATAGAGGTGGAAGACGAAGAAGCACAGGTAAAACTGGATTCTGAAAAACTGAGTAGCGGCATGGTTGCCATGCAGGATATATTCAAGAAGTATAACGGAAGGGATTTTGACCCGGAAAAGGACATCATTCTTAACCAGGTGTACCAGGGGATGAAACAGGCAGAAGAACAGAATAAAATGTTCGGAGCTTCACAGCCTGGACAGCAGCCGGAAGGTGTACCGGAAGACGAGGAAGACCCGTTCGCACAATACAAATCGTTTAACGATAATCCTATAATGAAACCAGCAGTTGACTATTATTTAAAAAATCTTTACAAATAAGGAATTATGGAAACTTTCGATGATTTAAAGTTAGAAAGATATATAAACAAGGCTCTTTTAGAAAAGAGCTTCGGACGTACAGAATTGTATGATACGCTTTTGGAGATTGCAAAGGCGCAACAAGGCGTATATGTGAACAACGCGGTAAACCGGAAGCTTGGCATTGTTGGACTGCCATATAAGAAAAGAAAGGCTACGGAGGAAGAGAAAGTCGATTTAACCAAGACAACGGAAGACCTTTATAAAGAAGGTAGTGCGTGGAAACGAGACAGACAGATTAAAGTACATAACAAAGTGAAGTCTGAATATCGGAAGAAAATGCTATTTGAGACAAAACCGCGTGCTTACTTAATGCTTGGCGGTGGTGGTTCGGGCAAAGGGTATTATCTTAAGAAGATGAAGGAGAAAGACCCTTCTATTGATAAACTTCCAGTTATTGATGTGGACGATATGCGTGACATGATACCGGATTATGAAAGGGTGAAGGGAATAGACCCAAAGAAAGCTTCATCCTATGTGCATGAGGAAGTATCGGATATAGGTAAAGCGATAGACAAGGAATATATAAAATCTAAATCTTCTTTTGTAAAAGATGCTGTATTTGGAAACCCGGCAAAACTTGAAAAATTGGTTGATGAATTGAAGGCACAAGGTTACGATGTCCATTTGGTAGGCGTGGCAACCGATTTCAGTACGGCTTTGGATAGAATACAGAAACGTTTTGAGAGAACGAAACGGTATGTTCCTACAGAAGTGGCGAAAAAAGGACATAAAGGAGCGTCCGAATCTTTCAAGAAAGTTATCGAAACTCCGTTGAAAGATAAATTCAAGTCCGTTAAATTGTATGACGGAAATTCCGATAATGGAGTGATTTATGATAACAAAGTGTTAAATCAAAAAGAACTTGATAGGTTTCTTAAAAAAATAGACTTATAAATTTGTTCAATTCTGAACAGTTTTGTATATTTGCATAGAAACTTAAAGAAAGGAGTAAAATTATGGCAAAGAAAAAGTACGGAATTGATATGACGGCTGACGAATGGTTTGAGATTGAAGAACGTGGAATGGGCGAAGGTTGGACGATGGAAGAAGTTGCAGCTTTAGGTCCAGAAGGTAGAGAGTTTCATAGAAGCGCTCCATATAATCCTTACTTCCCGAAACCAGATATGTCTATTTTTAACGAAGACCTTTATGATGGTTATAAGATAAAGAAGAATGTCGGAAAAGAAAGTTGATGGTATAAGAACCCCTTTGGTATCGCGTCTTATTGGAGTGAAAAGACACGTGAAAGACCCTATCAGATATCCGAAAATACAATGCGGTTATGAAGGTCTTGCACAGACCATGTTTGCCACACAGTCGGACGCGATGATAAAGGAGCTTGTAAAGGAAATGATAAAATCGGTTGAAAGATGATATTCACACCGGAAGAGATACAAAAACTATATGATATAATAGACTACCGTCTTGCAAGAATTGTAGCCGATGTAATGGGGGATGAACTGTTGACACCGGAAGACAAGTCTTTGTTAAGACGGTATGGCTATAAATGGAGAAGGGAGATAGAAAAGTTACCACCCTATTTTCAATCCTATCTGTTTGGAAGGTTGAGTGCACAACTGACGCCTTCCCAATTGTCTACACTCAATTTTGACGATTTTACCAAGTATATAGACCGTCATCAATGGGCGGCACTTACATCTTTGGAACAGGAAGTGTATTATGCGGCAGCAACACGCACATACTCCTATATAAAGACGATGGGGGAACGGGCAAAAACGATAATGTCTAATGCCGTATCGGAAGAAGAGGTGAAAGCCCTTGTGGAGAAGCAGAGACAACTGGAGCTGGGAACGATAAAGAAGGAGATGATAGAGGGTGTCTTGAAAAAGAAGTCCGTTCAGAATATTGTTAGCAATATAGGGCATTCCTTGGAAGACTGGAACCGTGATTGGGGACGTATAGTGGAAACTGAGATGCAGAACATCTATCAGACCGGGGTATCCCAGCAGATAATGAAGGAGCAGGGGGCGGATGCGCTTGTATATAAAGAGGTGTTCAGTGGAGCATGCCAGCACTGTATAAAGTTTTACACCACAGCAGGGATAGGAAGCAAACCGAGGATATTCAAGCTTATAGACCTTATAAGCAATGGGGACAATATAGGGAGGAAAGTTAAAGATTGGAAACCAGTGTTAAATAGTGTTCACCCTTTTTGCCGCTGTGACCTTAGGGAGGTGCCTAAAGGTATGGTTTGGAATGACGAGACGCATTCATTTGAACCGCCTAAAGAACCATACAAGAGACAGATAGAGAGAAAAAGTAAAGTAAAAATATATGTTGGAGACAAAGTGTTTGAGGTATGATTTTCGGATATAAGGGAGATGTAGAGGTTCTGACCCTACGGAAGACAAGGGTAACAAAGGAACGTGTCAAGGAAAGCACGGAAGAGGTGGATGTGTACAACTGGGAGGTTATCCCGGTACGTCTGGACCAGATAAAGGAAGACGAGTATGTATTACTCTATTGTATGATGAATGATACGAACCTATTCAAGAAGGGAGTGGAGTGCACCAATTTCAAAGGGGAGATGGAAAACGTTGTATTGGAAAAGGGGATAGTAATCTCCGTATGTGAAGACGCAAAACATCTCTCGTTCACTATGCCGCATCAAGTGACGATACCGCTTGTTGATGAAAAGACATTCGATGAATGGACTGATGAAGACTGTTTCGGAGTAACCAGGGGAAGCAGTCGAAGAAGTCCCGATAAAGAGATAGAACAGGGGGATGTGGAGGAATATGTAAAATTCTACAATGATAATCCGGAATATATGCACATGGGAGCAGGAACGATGAAGATAAAGGAAAGAGGTTTATCCTTGTATGAAGGGAAACTGTATAATATAGAGGCTGGTCCGGAATATGCGCTTATAACAAAAGAAGGTTTGTTTCTGAAAACTGAACATTGATTATGGGAGAAGGAGGATTCAACACCGGGTTTGTGGAGATAAGGACGCTTGAAGGCGAAAAGTTCCTAAAGGATATAAGGATTAATGAAGCCGTGAAGACAAGACATTCCTATACGCTTGTGGAAGGCTTGCATGTACGCGAAATGAAACCGCAAGAATCAGTGTATAATATCTATTTTAATGCAGGCAAGGAAGGTGTTCTTAATAGGATTTCGGGCGAACAAATGGTATGGACGTATGGAAAGAACTATCTTGTTCCGGTAAAAGTAAAGGAATTGAACATTTCCGACAGAATTGTTCTGTATGGGAACAAGAGGGGTAGGATTGACCGGATAGAAAAGGTGGAGACACTTAACAGGTATTTTTATAAGCCCGAATTGAAGAAAAACACTTCCTATTATATTGATAATGTCTGTATTTTTGGATAGATTGTGCAAATTTCGTATTTTAGCAAAAAATTTGTAGCTATGAATTTAAAGAAATTATTTCATTTACAGACAGCAGAACAAAAGGTGTCTGAATACAGGGAGTTGCTGAGACGCTCCGAAAAGATAGAAGCAAGAACAGAAGAGCTTGCAAACGAATTTGCCGAAAGAAGCCAGGTATTGAAAAGCTTCTCCCTGCTTGACAAGGACGAAAGAGAGATTTCGGAAGAGAAATACAACGAGTTCTTGAAGGAACATACTTCACGGGTTGCACAATTGCAGAAAGACAGGGACAAGGTTTTCAAGGCCATTGCCGAATTCCAGAAAGACGAAGATATAGCGGAAGCCATTGCGGATGTATATGCAGTTCATGTAGCAAAGAAAGCATGGAAAAGTAAGAAGCTTTCCAAAAGCGCATACGATGATATCATGAAGGCAAAGACCGGGGTAGTCAAGTATGCGGACGTGCTTTTGTTCAGAGGCAGTAAGTTGCTTATCTTACAGAGAGCAGGGGAACACATGAACTATACACCCGATTGGTGCATACCTGGGGGACATGTTGACGAAGGAGAAGATTTCCGTACAGCCGCACAAAGAGAGCTTTTCGAGGAGACCGGGATAGACGTTCCGGAAGATACTCTTATGGAGGTCGGTGTAGCTAAAACGAAGAATGCGGAAATCCATTACTTCATGGGACACGTCGACGATGAATCCCCGGCTTTTGTGGTGGTTGACGGTGAGGAAGAAATCGGAAGTATGTGGATTGACCCAGTTACCGAACTGGAAGACTACGATTTCATCTTTGACATGAAAGACAATATCAAGAAGATTTTGGGCTTGGAAGTGAAACCCAGCCCGGTAGAAATCGTGATGAAGGCTTTCCAGGAAGGAAAAGTAACGGAAGATGTGGTAAAGTCCGTGTGTGGGAAATATCCTAAAGAGATACGGAAAGCGAACAACAAGACCGATTTTTCACACAGTGAAAGAAAGGACCTTGCAAAGAAAGGCGAGGCAATGCCGAACGGGAAATATCCTATCAGAAACAGCCAGGATTTGAAGGACGCTATCAAGTTGTCCGGTGCTTCTGATATGCCGAAAGAAAAGGTGCAGGCATGGATTAAGAAACGCGCTAAAGAGCTGGGTCTTGAAAGCGAATTGCCGGAAGAATGGAAAAGTAAGGAAGTTGAAAAGACGATGGACTGTAACGATGCGAATGCTATTTGCAAGGAAGATTTGGACGACAAGCCAAAAGGCCCGGAAGGTGACGGAATAGCAAAGAACGAGGAAACGGAAACTACGAACGAAGAAGCGAACAGCGAGGAAATAGAGAAGTCGGAAGATGGACTGACGGTTTCTATGAAGTTTTCTTCTGTGGAAGACGCGATGATATTCAAAAGTGTTATTTCCGAAATGATTCAAGAGGGGAAAGTGAAAGCCGATGTACTGGAAAAGGCAAAGAAGGAGGACGGTATGTATGCCGTATTTGCCGATTTCGCTAATTTCCTGGAAGGCGTTAAGACCCGTTCAAAAAACGTGCATTGGAAAGAGGAAGACAATGCCAAGCACAAGTATCTGGACGATTTGATAGATGAACTTTCCGACTATGAAGATAAGATAATGGAAGCCGGACAAAGCGGTTTCGGCCGTTTCAAGGACGGGGAGATAAACGGTGAAGAAATAGAGGTTAACGACCCTATAGAATTGGTTGACCTTATTATAGACCGCACAAGGGAATTCTATTCCAAGCTTGACAATAACCCCGAATATGCCGGGGAAAAGTCGTGGGTGGAAGATTTTATGGCAACACTCAAACAGACGAAGTATCGTTTACAATTACATTAATTGTTTTGGGGAGGGGTGTAAACACCCCTTCTTTTTTATTAAGGAAAGAGTATGAAAAGAGATATATTGAAAAGCATGTTGTGTGATAAGCTGGAAAAGGCAGTGTCGCACAAGTATGTACGGAAGGAGCCGGACAGAAAAGGCGGTTTTCGATACATATACACCGAGAAGGAAAGAGAATCGACAAACCAGGTCATTAACAGAAGCGGTGACAAGTCCATAGAGAAGACCGGAACGAACCCGGCAGCAGTTACCAAGGGGTTAAAAGCATGGCTGAACAAGAATAATATAGACTACGATTACAATAAGGCGAAAACAACTGCGAGCAGCTATTTTAAATTTGAGACAGGGAAAGGAAGCTATGAGATACGTGTTTCCAATCATACCAAAGCGAATGCAAACGATAAGGGAGGTATAGATATCCAGCTCTACGATTCAAACGACGGGTTTAGTGTTGATATAGATACGGCATACGGGTTCACTTCCAAAGATATTCAGAATATCATTAAAGACGCTGAAAGGATAAATGGGGAAGTCCACAAGAATGAGAAGTTAAAGAAGATGCTGGAGGATGAAACCCTATTGGAGAGATATTATAATGAAAGGTATATACCTTCCAAGCATACAAAGTTTATTGAAGATGTTGTTAACAGTATTGGAATAGAAGAATCGGAGTTTGGGATATTGGGAGATATTGTAAATAATATGTTCGACCAAAGTTTACACAAAAGCGGTGTATATAAAAAGATGGTTGAGGAAAGAGAGAAGAAGATACAAGAACAAAAGGAGAAAGAGGCGAAAGAAAAAGAAAGCAAGAAGGAGAGAAGGGACAGGGTGATGGAAGAATTGAACAACCATATATTCAAGCAGGAAAATTCAACCACACCACCAGAAGAGTTCGAGAAGATTGTACAAGAAAGAAGTAACGGAAGGGCAAAGGGCTTTACGGTAATTGGAGAACTGGGAGAAGGAGACAGAAAGAAGTATTTCTATGAATGGGCGTACCCGGTACCGGAAGGTAAAAAGAATTACACTAAGCCTTCTGATAAGTTCGTAGATAACTACCTAAAAAGTAAGGATGAATAATTTTTGCATAAAGTTTGGCTATTTGCATAATAATTCATATTTTTGAATCGGTAAATACGTAAATAAATTTTATTCGGCATAAAATGCTGATTATAAGATATTTACATAAAAGCGTTTATTTTAATTCGTTGTGTCACAGATTATTAAAAGATGTTTGAAGTAGATTCAAAATTTAATTTTTTCACAGAAGCAAACTTTGAAAAATCAGATTTCAATCCTATGGATTACCCGGTAGGAGATGATAGAAGATACGAAAAAATGATTTTTGAAGGTTTGGCGTCCGATTCTTCTATAGATTCGGAGGATGAATCTATGAATCCTAACGGATTTGTAATAGACCGCTTTTTAAAACACGGTCTAATCAATTTAGACCATTTGCCATCACGAAGCCCTATCAATAAATCAAGGTTTTGGATAGGACACCCCTTGGATGCTTATGTAAAGAATAACAAGTTTTACGTACGTTGTCAGTTGTGGAAAAAATCACCGGAAGCAAGAGCCTTTTATGACAAGGCACTTGAAATGCTTGCAAGCGGCACCGACCGGAAGCCAGGTTTCTCCGTTGAGGGGAGAGCGCTGGAAAGAGACAAGAACAACCCTAAAAAGGTAACGAAAGCGCTTATCACAAACGTAGCAATGACAATGACACCCGTAAATGCAAATTCGTTTGCCGATATAGTAAAGGGCGTGCAGACAGTAGATTTCGTGGAGAGCAATAAAGAAGAAATTAGCAACGGTTCCAATAACGTTCTTGTAGAGCTACAGAAGGACGGATATAATATAAAGATAGACAAGTCTTTCAACGTTACCATTAACCCTATCATAGTGGAAAGAGACGAAAGATTTCAAGAGCTTTATAGATATTATCTGAACGGCAATGTAGGATTGAACGTTATAAAGGACTATTTGAGAACCGTTAATAAATAAGTTTGTACACAATTAAAAGTTTAATAAAGATGGACGAAAAATATTTGAACGACCCTATCGTATCTCTGATGAAGTCTATGGGATTTTCTGACGAGTACATTATGGCGAACGTGAAAATCGAAAAGTCTGAAAACGGAGCAGCAGCAGGAGACCATGAATCCGAAACCAAAGAGGAAAAGGATATCAACAAGCTGGAAAAGGAAGCCGTGAAGGACGAAGAAAAGGTGAAGGAAGACGAAAAGAATACCGCCAAGGATAAGGATGCAGAAGGTGAAAAAGTGGAGAAATCCGACAAGGAAGACATCATGAAATCATTGGGTTCTGTATTCGCACCTCTGATGGAGAATTTCCAAAAGTCTATTGACAAGTTCCAGGAAACAGTGGATGGTATTAACGACAAGTTAGACAAAATGTCTGGCGTTACTCCTATGTTCCGTTCAGAAGGACTTAACAATATGACAGCTATTCAGAAATCTTTCGAGGAAAGAAAGGATGAAGCAGGCAAATACGAAGTTAACGTAGTGAAAGACAGACCTATGGCAGTAAAGCTTATTGAAAAGTCTTTGGAAGAGGCACCGGAAAGTATTGCTAAGTCACTGGAAAGTGATGCGCTTGCATATCTTATCAATCCGGACGCTGAAACAGTAGGTGAAAACCTGGCGCGTTACATGTACGAAAAGAACGGTGTAAAATTCGTGAAATAAACTTTTTTTAAAATAAAAAGAATATGGATTTGTATAATTATAGCAATCAAAACGGTACTGGCGATGTACTGGGCGGCATGGATTCGGCAGAAATCTTGAAAGCGATGGAAGCAGGTCTTAAGACCGGAATGCAGTATAACAACGAAATCAACAATGGTGGTGGTTTGAAAGTTGAATCCCTGGATTCAGTCTTGAAGATTCTGGGCAACCGTATGAACCAGTTGGTTTATTACATGGAAATGCCTAAACATAAGATTGACAACACTGTACACCAGTACAACCAGTTGTACAAGTATGGTGAGGAAGTTGGTATTTTCAATGCAGAAGGTGAAACTCCGCAGGAAACCGATTCTCAATACAGACGTAAATCAATCGTAACCAAGTTCATGGGTGTTTCCGGACAGGTTACACATCCAGGAATGTTGGTTAAATTGGCTGGCAATATGGACATGTATCAGAAAGAAGTCGAGAATAAGACTATCCTTCTGAGTACCATTATCGACACACGTCTTGTTGACGCTGATTCTTCTTGTGTAGCCGAGCAGTTCGACGGTGTTTTCCGTCAACACATGTTGGGTATCAACGAAATGGACGGTGGCACGGCAGAAGGTAAGACTTCTGAACAACTGTTGGATGGTTATTTCAACAGTCCGGCAGTTATCGACGCACAAGGTTCTGTATTGAACGACAGTCTGATTCAAGACGCTGCAAACGTTGTAGTGAACGTTTATAACGGTTATATCGACCGCATCATTTCTAACCCGATTGTGTTCAACAACTACGTTAAGATGTTCCACGAAAGCAAGCGAGTTATCGTAGGTCTTGCAGCTTCTGTAACAGGCGCAACAATGGGACAGTCTGTAAACGACGTTACAACTCAGTTCGGTAAGATTAACATTAAGAACGACCGTTTCTTTGACGAACGCAAACCTATTATGGTAGGTAAGGGTGCAACAAGTGCTAAAGCCCCGGTTACACCGAAAAAGGGAATAGAGATTGCAGCAAAATCCGCAGACACAAAGACCAACTTCGGACAGCATGCAGGTTCTTATGGCTACTTGGTAACAGCAAAGAATCGTTATGGTGAATCCGCACCTCTGAATATCACATCTGCTGGCGCCAAGGTTGTAGCCGCTTCTGAATCAGTAGAATTTGGTTTTACCGCTGGTGTGGGTGGTGCATATCCGGCTACTTGCTTCGTGGTATACCGTACCAAGAAGAATGCGGTTCTGAATGCAAACACCGAATACTATCCTATCTTTGAGGTTCCGGCTTCACAGATGGAAACAGGTTATGACGGTGCAGCCGTAAATTGTGTACGTGACCGCAACCGCATCATTGCAGGTACCAAGTCAGCTTTGGTATACTACAATGACAGTCAGATTAACGAATACTTGCAGTTTGCAGACACCATGAAGATGGACTTTGCCGTTACATCTCCGAGCAAACGTTTTGCAATTTTGAACTACGGTACCCCGGTATTGTATCAGCCAGCAAAGATTGTACGTATCGTTAACATTGGTGAGGAAGGCTTGTAATTAGCTTGATATAAATTTATAGGTTTAAAAAGTGAAAAGTGAAAGGGAGGGAGTAATTGAACTCCTTCCCTTTTTGTTTAAAAATTTTGTATTATGGAAAAAGTGATTTTAAAAAGTCGGGTGTATAACAACCATAGAATTGTACTTAATGGTGGCCCGGTACAGTTTGTTAATGGTAGAGCGGAAGTATCGGAAGAACTCTATCAAGAAATAGTAAGTCGTAAACTTCCCGATATTTACAAGGAAGGTGAGGAACCGGAATTCAAAACACGCCTTGAAGAAAAGCTTCGTTCAGAAGTGAAAGAAGGAAACAAGGAATATGAAGAGGAAATAAAACGTCTTAAGAATATCGTCGAGGCGCAGAAGGTTGAAATTTCCAAGAAAGAAAAGGAAATTGAAGTATGGAAGAAATGCGTCGAGGACTTGAAGGCAGGAAACAAGGAAACGCAGGCAGCAGCCCCCGAACCGGAAACAAAGCAGGAAGCCTCTATCAAGGAAGAAGAGGACGACGAGGTGAAGACGGCTCTTAAGAAAATGAAGGTGGACGAACTGAAAGAGCTTGCAATGACAGAAGACGGAGGTTCTTTCAAGGAAGAAGACCTTAAAGGCAAAAAGAAAGAGGAAATTATAGATATGATTTTGTCTAAATAAAAATACTTTACAAGGATGGGTCAATTAACTTTTACGATAAAATACAAGAAAAATTCCGGACTTGTGCTGTCTGTAGCCGAGATATGGCAGACATACCTATATGGGATAACCATTGATGGAGGGCAGGGAGCATCATTTACGGACGAATCCATGCGTTTCTATATAGAATCAGCACAAAGAGAGGTTGAAAACTGGTTCAACTTGAAATTCTGTAAACAGTTAATTGACCAGTCTTTGACTTATTACCAAAAGGACTATTGGCAGCAATTCCCTATATTGTTCCCGTCATATCCGGTAAGGGAGCCGTTAAGCATGATTGGAATGCTCAATAAGATAGAGCAGATTATATATCCCCAAGGCTGGCTGTCATGCGAGTATGACAGTGGTATGGGACAAGGGAAAAGAAGGCTGAGTGTTGTTCCTACGGGGTCTTCCACGACACAGGGGAATGCGGAAATAATATTGACGGGTATAACGTCTCAAATTGGTATGCAGCGTTTCCAGTATATACCGGATTATTGGAGGGTGCAGTATATAACCGGATGGGACGTGGACCAGATGCCTATGGACTTGATTAATCTGTTAGGAAAACTTGCATCTTTATCACCTTTGGGAATTGCTGGTGACTTGATTCTTGGTATTGCAGGTGTTGCCGGACAATCTCTAAGCATAGATGGATTAAGTCAAAGTATAAGTACAACGGCTTCTGCTACGTCTTCGGGATATTCTGCACGTATAATAGAATATTTGAAAGAAATAAAAGAAACTGTAGGAAGGTTGAAGTTGGTGTACGATGAAGTAAAATTTGCTGTATTCTAAGTTATGGGAGAAACAAGAAACATATTACAGTCTCCATCTTCTGGATTGAGTAATTTCAGACCGGAATTTTTTAAGTCGGAATTTGACAAGGCGATACAGGCCAAAGGTTACGACGTGGAGATAATGCGTGCTTTACGTTGTCCGTGTCATGGGAAAGAATCTGCATTACCAGATTGTCAGAACTGTTTTGGCACGGGATATTTCTACGTGAATGCGATACACACAAAGGCGCTTATAACGGGAATTAATTTCACCGATAAATACAAGTCATGGAGCCAGGAACTTTTAGGTACAATGGCTGTAACGGTAAGGGATATAGACAAGGCTAATTTATCCTATTATGACAGGATATCTTTCAGAAACGAGATATCGTATTTCTCTGAAAATCTTCCTATAAGATACGATGATATGGGGCAACCGTTTGTATTTACCACATACAAACCAGTACAGGTATTGGCTATGTATCTGTTTGAAGCTTCAAACAAGCCTCTTATAAAGACGGACAAGGGGCATGTAAGCGACGTTAACCCTTATTGTATTATATTGGACATGGAGATAGACGCTTTGCCCGAAAACGGCTTTGTATCGGTATATTACAAGCATAATCCGGAATACCATGTTATAGACTTGCCACATGAGATACGTGCTTCGTGGGCAACCGACAAGAAAAGCGGACAACTCAATAAGATAGAGCTTCCGGTTCAAGCCATTGTAAGAAGAAGCCATCTTATAGCGATGGAGAAGCCTAATTTTGACGGTAGCGGTGTGATATATAATGAAGATGTGTAAAAATTTGCTTTTTTGATGAAAAGTGTTTAGATTTGTACAAATTTAAATATTTTGTATTGTGAGAGCAAAGAAAGTTTTGGAAGTCCTGGGTATAAGCCGGGCAACATTATCCAATTATGTAAAGGAAGGAAGGATAAAGACCCATAATTCCGCTACACAATGGATAGATTACGACGATGAATCGGTATATGCGATTGCATCTAAAGGACAAAGAAAGAATGTAATATATGCAAGGGTTATGAATAAACATAACCTTAACAAGCATATAGAAGCATTGGAAAGGTATTGCAGGGAAAACGGACTGCACGCCAAAGATGTATATAAGGATGTGACGTTTAACGTTACATTGGCGCAAAGAAAAGGGTTCAACAAGTTGTTGGACGACGTGATATCCTATAAGATAGGAACGGTAGTAACACTGAGCCGGAAAAGTCTGTCTGGAACGGACAGTGAGTTTATAGAGATATTGTTTGCAAAGTTCGGGTGTGATATTAGGTATATAACAGAAGAGTAAAAATGCTGCCTCTATATGTTGACATATCGGAAACGGTTGCGGAATTCGCATTGACACCACAAGAAGCGGAATTCCTTGGAACACGTCTTGTTGATGATGTGGTAAAGGAATATATGCGAAGATGGAATGCACTTGTGGATTCTGAACTGCATCAGACACGGGGAATATATCGGTCTGCCATGCAGGTAGACCGGACTTCTGCCACCTCTGTAGAATTCGTGCTGTCTGCAAGGGCAGCAGGACCGCTTCCTATGATGCTGGAAGAGGGTGCGACACCGTTTGACGAGAAGATAGGATTCCAGCGTTCGGACAAGGCGAAGATAAAGAAGGACGGTTTGGGATGGTATCTTACAATACCGTTCAGACATGCTACGCCTGGAGCAATAGCGGAATCTGGAATATTCAGTTCCGTTATGCCTAAAGACGTGTACGATATGGCACGTAATGCAGGAGGGCAGCCGTTGAAGCTTGCAGACTTGCCGATAAGCCAACAGGTAAAGGGAAGCCGGAAGGAAATAAACATACCCGGAATGAACGTACCGGAATACATGCACAAGTCGGCAAAATATGAAGGTCTTGTAAGGGTTGAAGCCCGAAGTTCGGACCAGGAAAAGAGAGGTCAATATATGACATTCAGAAGAGTTAGTGATAAGTCAGACCCTACAAGCTGGTTCAATGGTGGTATAACAGCTAAAAAACTCATGGACAGGGCTTTAGAAGAGGCCCAGATAGAATATGTTGCCGAAATGGCGATAGACGAGGCATTAAAAAGAATAAAAGGACTATGATAGAAATAGTAAAAGTAAAGCAGTTTATAGTTTCAATATTGAACTATATACCGGAAGATTACAGACTGCACCAGGGAGACGAACAGAATACCTTCCTATACAGACTTCTTAACGGAATGAAGGAAGGGAATTTTGATTTTTACGACCAGGCAAAGAAGTTGTTTTTAAGAGGAATGACAAACCCCCGTAATTTAAGGGTGCTGTTTGAATTCCCGAAAGACAATACGGGATTGCCAGCCTATGTCATAAGGGAGCCGGGAGCGGACCCGGGAGCAGCCAATTCCATAGGGAAAATGAACGGGCAGATATACGACGGTGGCGCATGGCAGATAAGAGACAGCCGTTTCCATAATTTCGAGATAATGTGTCTTTCGGACAACATGCTGGAAAGCATAATTATGTCGGAAGTTCTGTATGCACTGATAATGGGTTCCTATAACTGGCTGTCTACCCAATATGATTTGGTAGAGGTAAGAATAACGGAATTAATGACAAACCAGAATGTATTGCCTATTCCTATTTTCATAAAGTCTGTAAGACTTGACTTGACTTTGGACCAGATTGTAGGAACACTGGTAAACGAAGAATTGCTTAACAAGATTGCATTTGAGGATGCAGGAATAGCAGCCGAAAAATGGGGTGCGGACAATTATAGCAGGGATTATGAATTGCCCGGTGTAGAATCGGACATTGATAAAATTGTGACTAAATAGTTGGTGTAAGGAATAAAAATGTTTAACTTTATACCGAAAATGTATGAATGTAAGGATTTGATAGGGAAGTTCTTGCAGAATTTCGTGGACTAATAAAAGAAAAATAATATGGCATCAACGTTTATTTTCAACGGTCGCCAGATTTCCTTACCAGGTGTTTACTCCACTATTGTAAGTGGGGAAATGAACCCGGCACGAAATCTTGACTATGGAAAAGTCCTTATTATTGATACAGGAAAGTATTCAGCCGGATTTGGTGGCGGTGCTGGTATCAATGGCGAGAATGCGCAGGGACAGAACGCTATCTATACTTTCGACAATATCGCGGATTTTCGTGCTTTCATGAAGGGAGGTCTTTGGTGGAGAGTTGCCGAAGCTCTGTTTGCACCGGACCCTTCAAACCCCGATGCAGTAGGAATTTCCGAACTTGAATTTGTTCGTGCAGCAACAACTACAGGTGCAAAAATGACGTTTGCGACGGCAGCAGGAGTCACGTTTGCGGTAAAAACATTGGACGAAGGTTTGGTAGCCAACGGTTCGTTATTGAACGACAAGTTATTAACAAAGGGTTACGGTATGAACTTTATCGCAGGACGCGAAGACGCTACCAAGTGGATTTTGCAGTTCTGGAGAGGTACATATACCGGAACATACAGCGACGGTTTACCCTACGGAGACATCACGCAGGAAAACAGTGACCCCGAACTTGTTCTTGAATCACCGGAATTCAAGAATATGCAAGAACTTGTGGATTGGGCACAGAATGATTCTAATTTTGCTTTGGCGTTCGTACTTGATTCAACTACCAATGTAGAAGGAAATGGTGAGATTACTGAAGGGGACATTAAGGCGGCATTTGGTGATAAGCCTTATATTCTGGCGGCAGGCGGTACAGAAAATTTCGATATGAACGACTTTAACGCTGTACTGGACCAGATTGTAGGTTTGGACTATAGTAATGTCATTCTGGACCAGGTAGGAGAAAATGCCTATTCAGCTACGACAAAAGCATACATTACACACATGAACGGTGCAGCCAAATTCCAGCATTTCCTCTATGTGGCAGGATATGACAAGGGAGCGGATTTCTCAAAGGAAATCGATTTGGCGAAAAAGTTTGACAGCTCGTTCGTGCAGCTTGTACATGGTGGCGCTGGTGTGGTATCCGCATTCGATGCGCAGAAAATCCGTTGGTGGGGTGTAATGTATAACTTGTGCGCGATTGTGGGACGTATCAGCGGAAAACCGCCTTATGTACCGCCCACATTCAAGACTATCGGAGTTGACAGACTGCAACACTCATTGACTGAATCGGAGAAGAAGAAGGCATTGAAATACGGTATTTTGACAACTGTATTGAATGACTACACCGGAAAGTTCAATATCTTGCAGGGTGTGAATACATTGCAGGACAACGCCAACTTGTTCAACGCAAAAGGACAGTCCTATTCTATCCAGTTTATGCGTATCGTCGCACAAATCAATAAGGAATTGATTGTAAATGCGACATTGGATTTACTGGGACAGGAAAACGGTGTTAACGCCAATACACTGACAGCAGGAGCGGTAAAGGATTGGACAGTGGCATATTTGCAGTCAAGAACCGCAACGGACGCACAGGACAATCTGATTCTGTCGTTCAAGGATGTAGTGACAACAAGAAAGGAAGACGCTTATTTTACCACCTACAAAATTGTGGTAAATAACGAAATCACTAAGTTGTTCTTTACTGGATATTTAATTCGTGGATAAAACAAACCCTAAAAGATAAAAGATTATGGCAGTTTTTACAGCGCCTAAAGCGTATATTAAAATAGATAATCAAGTAGCCGGGTTTGTTCGTAATCTGCAATTCGCAGAAAACATCACCCGTGCGAACGTACAAGGGCTTGGTTCGCTCCTTAACCAGGAGGTTCCGGCCGTACAGTATCAATGCACATGGACGGTAGACCAATTCTTTATTGACTTCAAGCAGCCAGTAATGGAAGGCATGATGCACCGTCTTGGTTCCGTCAAGTCTATTGTAGACACCTTGATTTTGGGCGAGCTTGGTTTTGCCATTGCTATTTATAGCAAGACAATTCAGAGCCAGGATTCAACTACAAAGATGGTGACAGCAGTAGACCCTACCGGACAGACTATGTGCATGTTGAATCCGTGTTTTGTAAATAATCAAAATTTTTCATTGCAGGAAGCTGGCATTGCCGGGTATTCCATATCGGGAATATACCTTCTTCCGATATCTACACTTGAACTGTAATTTTGATTTTTATAAATATTTGATATTTAGGGAGTTACTAAATTGTAACTCCCTTTTATTTTGGTTATAAATAATTACAAATTACATTAATTATAGAATAATAAAATGTTATGTAATTTGTAAAATATTTTTATTATAGTGAATTATTGGTATTGTGAAATGATGTTAAACAACTCACATTTTACACATAAGCACTTGCGTATGTCATAACAAAATCTTATTTTTGCAATGTGGTTCTGATAAGGGAACCAAGAAAAAGAAGTCAAACAAATAAAAAGATAAAGATATGAAATCAAATGTAGAAAGAATGACGGAAGATTTGAAAAAGGTTTTGTTTTCAAATGTATATAGCTTTGAGATTGAAACGAAGGATATAGTTTTCGGATTTAATAAGGTATTGAAGAAAAGAACTAAATCAATGGCAAAGGCTATAGCTTTGGAACAAAAACTGAGAAATGATGTCGGACGTTATTTGTCCAGTACAGTAGTTGTTGCTTCTGTAAGAATGTACAAAAATGGAGAGTTAAGAGGTGAATTTAAGGCTAATAATTTTTGATTGTCAAACAAATAAAATTTGAAGTTATGAACGTTTACAGCAAGTTTTGTCCGAATGTATTTTTAGCAAAGTGCGAAGAAAAGTATGAAAAGGGAGAAGTTATCGAAGTAACAACCAAGTATGGAAAGGAAAACGAATGTATTGTTTTCAATCTGATATACGAAAAGGATGGATTCACTGGGACAGGAAAACGGTGTTAACGCCAATACACTGACAGCAGGAGCGGTAAAG